>PDWI01008148.1_pt1 | contig 12433 bp, 7 predicted proteins | sample 1430891 | NCBI WGS metagenome assembly PDWI01 (sample SAMN01162508, study PRJNA174530) | Oral metagenome, whole genome shotgun sequencing project. | biome: Marine environment; feature: Marine mammal; material: Swab sample of the gingival sulcus; isolation source: swab sample of gingival sulcus... | reverse complement strand
TTTTGCTGAATATCGCCAACGCCCGTCAGGCAAGCCGACAGAACAACTAATTTAACTTTCGATAAATTCAAATTGCAAATTTCATAAGCTGAAAGTATGCCGTCTGCAAGATTAGCCATTGATTTATCGTTATTCAAACTATTGGTAGCTCCCGAAAAAAACAAACCGCTTTTGAAATACGAATTATCTATTTTATTTGTGTTTAGCATCGGTATATTGAAATCGGTAGCACTCTGATTGTCAGGAAAATAATAACCGTGAGTTGCTATGTGCAGAACTTCTGTTTGCGAATTGTCGAGTTCGTAAAAATTTTCTTCAATGGCATTTGTACCTGTGTATTTTTTGCAAGAAATATTTTTTTGAGAAAAAATAGTTTCAATACTATCAACCTCCGATTTTGTAGCGGGCAAAGGTTGTAAGCCAATTTTATTTTTGTCAAACAAAAACGCCATATCCATACTGCGAGTTGTATTTTCGGTTTTTATCTCTTGAATTTGAGTTTCGTTCAAATCGTATTTCATATCGCCAAACAAAGCAATATTGTTCGTGTTATTTTCGGTGATAAAACAATCTTTTTCGTTTATCAAATTCGCAAAACTTACGTAGTATTTTATCTGATATTTATCTTTTAGATATACATTATTGCTATCTTTCAAACAGGCAAACGCAACATTATGCACCAGTCCCGATGGCGAAATATTTACGGTAGAAATTCCCTTTAAGTGCGGTTCTATTTTCTCGAATAAATATTTGTACAGTTTATTGTCTTTTTCGTATATATTTTTGACGTGAGCCGCAGTTATTGTGTGCGGGGTTTCTTTCGCAAGAGCGTTTTGTAGTTCTTTTTCGGTACAGAGATAAACTAATTCGGGGTACTCGGAATGTTTTTTCATCACCAAAGCACAATAATAGGTTGTGTCTCTATCTCTGAAATTTGTAAACTCCACAATAGCTTCGTTATCAGATAGTTCAGATTTTATTTTATTGCAATCTATCAAGTTGAGATAGGAATTATTAGGATATTGCTCATATATCTGTAATGAAATATATTTTTGGAGTTTTTCAACTTTTTTGTTTAATATAATTAATGTGTCGGGTTTTATTTTTTTGTTAGCAATTCTGTATTTCAGATTTAATAATTGCTGATAATCAGCTTTTATTTGCTCGTTTGTTGAGTTTTCTATTATTTGTTTTAATTTTATGGTATTTTGGAGAATTATTTTTTTGCGTAATAGTAAAAAATTGAATAAATCGGTTAAAAATGCAGGAGTATTACCTATAGAATAAAAAGCTAATTCGTGAAAGTCGTTTGATAAATAATTAAAACTATTCACATATTGGAATTTTTCGTTTTCTGTTAAAAAAAGAAGATTATTTTTAATTTGAGAAAATCTTAATTCAATAATTTTTTTTAAATAAAAAATTGCATTCTTGTAATCTTTTTTATCTATATAAAAGTTTTTAAAACTATATAAGTTATTTATATACGTTTGACTATTAGTTCCATACTTATTTTTTATTGTTTTGAGATTTCTTAAATATATATCTACTGTATCTTTTTCTTGCAAAAGACCTTTGTCCATAAATTCAATCCATATAGAATAATACGTCTCATCTTTTTCATTTTTTTCATAATAATCAAATATTTTTTCTAAATATTTTTTTGCCTTATCTTTTTCTCCTTTAATACTATATATACGAACAAGAAAATAATTATTTAACACAAAAAAATCTGTATTATTTTCAACAATTTTTAATAAATACGTTTCAGCCTGCTCATATTTTTTTAACATAAAATAACAAATACCAATGCCATATAGGTCATTACGGTAATGTACTGTATTGTTTATATTTTTATCTATTTTGGCTGCTTCAATAAAGTATTTTATTGCTTTTTCATAAAAATTTAACGAGAAATAATTATCACCTAAATTACTTATAATTGTTCTATAAAGGATAGATGATTTTTCATTTGGTTCTTGTTGCAAATTTCTTTCGTAAATTTGTAATGCTCTTAAATTATTGACTTCTGCTTTAATATATTTTTTTGAAAGTTGATAAATTTTAGCCAACGTTAAATATGTATATATGCTTTTTATAGAATTTTCCGGATATAAATTTAATAAATTTTGATATAAAGTATCAGCAGCCTCAAAATCATTTACTAAAATACTATATTCTGCCAATATTTCTGTTGCCTGTATAAAATTTCCCAACTCTTCAGTTTTATGTTTCTTGCAATTCTCATAATTTTCATAACAACTTTTTTTTGCTTTTTCAAATTGCTTTGCTTTTATATAGCTATCATTTAAAAGATTGCATATTGACATATAACCAACATTATTTTTGCCAAAATTTTCTTTATAAATTTCTGTGAGTTCTTCGGTTAGAATAACATATTTTTCATAATCACGATTGCCTTTTGCCTCTTTTACCTGAGCTAAAATTGTTAAGATTTTTTCTTTAACATTTTCCTGCCCCTGCACACCTCCCGCAAACAACAAACTAAATACCAAAATGATTGTAAATTTTTTCATATATTTCTTTTTTGTAAGCCCATTGGGTTTATTTAACAATATAGTAATGAGTTCATAAATTAAAAATATGTTTTAACAGCAAATTCAAATTGATTTATAAATATTTTTTTAAAATTAAAAACATTATTTTGTTCATAAAACAAAAGCATTGATTTTTTGTAATCAATAGAATCAACAGTTCTAAAAGATAATGGACAATATCCGGCATTCATCAGAATAGCATTACTTACGATGCGTGCTGTTCTTTTATTTCCATCTGTAAATGGCTGTATATAAGATATTAAAAGCAAGGCTAATAAAGATTTTTCAAACACATTACTCTTTGTATTTATCAAATTGCAAGCATTGTTTAGAGCTTCTTTTATTTGAAATTCATTATCTAACGGCTTGTAATTAGTGCCGGAAATTCCAACTCTTCTTTTTCGTAAATTTCTTTCAATTGAAAGTTCCTTAGTTAAAATGCTGTGAATATCCTCAATTTTAGAAACTTGTAGTGGATAAAGGTAATCAGGATTATTAAGAATAAAGTATAGTGCATCTTTGTGGTTCAACAACATCACGGCTTCTTCTTTTGTTTTTCCCGAAGCTGTTTTTTTTTCTTTTAAAAGCCTTTCTGTTTCTAATAAAGAATATGTATTACCTTCTATTTGAGAAGATTTCCAACTTAAATCTATTGCAAGACGTTCAAATTCTTTTTTATAATTATTTTCGGATAATTGAGATATATTGTTTTCAAAGTTTTTTTGTAATTCATTCAATTTTTGTAATTCACTATTTGTGAATATACAGTTATCTTTAAGTGTTTCATTTATTAACGAGAAATTAAAATTTTCTTTAATGATTCTGTCGTCAATTTCTTTTTTATAATAATCATTAACATCAATTGGTTTGATTACATTATAAACAGGTGAAATAATATATTTGGTACTTTTTTTTTGACCGGTAGTAGTTATGTAATTGTTAGCAATTAATTTTGATAAAATTCGTTTTAAGGTAGAATAACTTACTGTTATATCGGTATTTTCCAATATTTCTTTTGCTGTAATTTCATTTGATTTTGAAATAAAATCAAGGATTTTACGGTCTCGTTGTTTCATCTAATTTTATTTTTAGCTCACAAAAATAGTATTTTTGGTTCAAAATTACATATTTTTGAGCTATAATTATTGTTTTTGTGAGCCATAAATTTTTATTGTTTAATTTCTTCAAATTTTTGTTCCAATTCTTCTATTTTGGTAATGTGTTTTGAAAATTAGTAATTGCCTTTCCTTGTCTGCTGTACAAATCCGACTTTATTTGCAATGCCAAAACATCTCTACTCCATGCGTTTTCTATGGTTTGCCTTTGTAAAAATCTGAATATTATGTCCCCAAGGAATTTGGTCAACAGATAATTCGTTCAATGCCATACTACTTGTAACTGACTCGTTATTAGTGTTTTGTAATTGGGCAACAGACTATTGACCAATTGTGTAAAATTGATGAAATCTACTACAATATTTAAGATTTGTTTTTGATAGCGAAAAACATTTCATACGGGCGAAAAACATTTCATACGGGCGAAAAATATTTCATACGGGCGAAAAATATTTCGTACGGGCGAAAAATATTTCGCCCCTACCCTTAATTCCCCAAAAAACCTATCAAATAATTTTTATCTGATTTTACTTCGTAATGATTGCCCTGTGTATCAACAAGGTCGGCAACTATTTCATATCTGTAAATCAATCCATTACATTTTTCATCGCCGGTTATTATACATTTGAAAAACATTGCTCCGCCGGGTCTAATTCTTTCTGGATCCATAGTAAAACCATATAAGTTTTTATCGCTTAAAGTAACAGAAAAAACTTGCGATACTGTTCTATCTACATATAAATTATACGTAGTCTGTTCAGCAACAGCATCATAAGTGTTTACTACCTTTAACTTCATGTTTGCAAAATATAAAGTTTTATCGGTATTATTTGTTATATTAAAATGCAATTCCATTTTTTTGTTGGCAATTGTAGTTCTGCCGTTTAATGTTGGGTGATAAGTTGTAATATCTTCGTTGTACGGAGTGCCGTATTGGCTGTTCATATCTTCGCCTTCCGAGTCTACCTCAAAATTCCAAGGTTTATTTTTAGATAAACATTTATCGTTAAATATATTAACTGTGTGAAAACTTAAACCTGTATCTGCGGCGTTAGTTGCCGGTACTACTTCTCCGTCAAATAGTTTATCGCCTACATCTACCGGCAAAAAAGAACTGTATTTTATTGTATTATTTGGAACAGGCACTTTCTTTTCTACATAAAAATTAAAAAACATAAATCCGGAAACAATAAGTATTAGAAGTAAAGTCCCAAATATTACTTCTTTATGTAATTTCCTTTTAGTTTTAGATTTTACTTTTGTTTTTATAGAGGTTTCAGTTATTGGTTTTTCCTCTTCCTCTGTTTTTTTTACAATTTTATTTTTGGGAATTTCTTTGTGTTGTTCTATTGTTTTCTCAATTACTTTTTTTTCTGTACTTTTTCCCTCTCTATGTTTATGATTTTCAATAAAATCAGCAAACTTATTTATTGGGACATCAAAAACAAATGCAATAAAGTTTAAATTTTTTTCATAAGGCACTGTTTTATTTACAAAAAATTTATTGATGCTACGTGTGCGTCCGTTAATAACCTCAGCTTTTTGCTCAATAGTATCTTTTCTGTTTAAACCATACCTTTTTTCTATTGCCAAAATTTTAGATTTATTGGTATTCTTACTCAAAATGTATTCAAAATATTTTTGAAACATATTGGAACTACTCGGAAATTCTCCAAATAAATCTACCCTCCAATCCTTAGGAGGATTTTTGCTTAAATAATCTCTGATATAATCAGAATACTCTACAATAGCACTATTCTTATTCATAATATTTTATTTTTCAACAAAAATACTTAAATTCAAGAACACTTCAAAAAGTATTCTTAAGGTATTCTTAAGGTATTATTACAGTATTCTAAAAATGCTTTAAAAATACCTTGGATTAGAATTGCAAAGAATAAATATTTGCAATCATAAAACAATTTAAAAATTTTAGAATTTTCATAAAATGAAAAAGTTAATTTTATTCGCAGTCAGTGTATTGTTCTTTTCAAGTTTAAGTGCACAAATGTCAAGAGCTGAAGTCATTGAACTTATAGAAAGTGAAGGTTATAAAATATCACATGAAGATTATGCCTTTTTAGAAGAAGGTGAATATGAAATTACTTATAAAACTTTTCATACCGGTACTGATTATGCAATTATAGCATATTCGGAGGACAGTGAGGTTTTTGACATTCATTTAAAATTGTATTCGCCAAATGGGACTTTATTGAAGTCTGATACAGCTCCAGATCCGGAAGCCGTAATTGAGTATTCGCCTAATTCTGAAAAAGAATGTAAAATCGTATACAAAAATTACGCATCACATAGTTATGGTGATAATATAATAAGGGTTTTAGTTGCTTACAAAATCACGACTAACCAACTAAATTTTTTAGATATAAATAGGTTTTCTATTAAGCAAACTCTTTTTTCACATTTTTGCTTTTATAATGGTTCGTCATTTCTTTATAAAAGATTGAAAATCAGTTAATTTATAAAAAAAAACAACGGACTATTCCTTAGAATACCTTGTGTAAAAAGAACAAATAATTGAAATTTGCAATGTAAATTTTTTCAATGTTGTATAACAATTTTAGGCTTTAATTTATGAATAACCTAAGTACGAATTTACCGCCTTAATTTATACCTTAAAGCTGTACAAACAGGTATAGGTCTCTAATAAATCTGTATAAATAAATTATTAGACGAGTTTCTGAAAATCGTTAAGAGTAAGATAAATAAATAAAACTTTGTGAAAATGAACAACAAATTAACTGTAATTATTGCTTTAATAGTTTTGCCACTTTTTTTCACTTCGTGTGCAACTATGCAAACCTCAACCAACATCAAATCAAAATATGGCACAGCTAAACATATCGATGTTGAAGGTAGTGGAATTTTATGTAAACCCGTAATTGCCGACTTAGAAGTAAAACCTACGAAAGTTACTGCATCTGCCGAAGGCGATAACACCACTGTGTCTAAACTGAAAAAAGCTGCTATATTTAATGCAGTAGAAAAATCAAGTGCCGACATAATTGTAGAACCTATATACGTGGTAGAAAGAGACAATGATCATTTGAAAGTAACTGTAAAAGGTTATCCTGCATTTTATAAAAATTTCCGTACTATAAAAAAAGAAGACATCGAATTACTTGAAGTAGGAAATTCTATAAATATCACAACCGAAAATGCCGGACAAACCCATAGTACGACTACTACTGTTAAAAAGAAAAAAGGACTTTTCGGATTAGGAAAATTTGGATTATAAACATACTCCATCGCCATAAAAGATTTTCCACAAGCCACCCTTTTATGGCAAAACTGAATTATGTATTTTCCTAATACATATTCAGACTAATATTACTACTATCAATAAATTCTTCAACCCTATCCCTCGCTTTCTGTTAGAGAGGGGTTTTTGTAGGGTGAAATACTCCAAAGCAGGCTAAAAACAAAAACATATCTATTATTAGTTCTAATTTTATGAAAAAAACATGACAATTAAAAAACACACAACAGCATGATTATTCAGAGAAAAGTCAAAAAGCGAAAACTTACCACTCCCAACTAAAAAAATAAATTTATGAAACACAGAATACTTATTCTATTAAGTTTAGTTTTTTTTTCGTGCATAAATATTACCCATGCACAAAAAAAAATGAGACTGCCTGAAAGAAAACATTATCCTTTAGAAATGTATCGAGATATATCGGATTATTTAGATGAATGGGCATTTGAATACTCAGCAGGATATAGTATGACAAAATTTATAAATCCACAATATGGACAAAGTAAAGAAAACTCAGATTTAAAACAGTTGTACGGCTACTATATCAATCTTAGATACAATGAAATTTTCCCTCTTATAATTGATTTTGGATACTCAAACTCAGTTTTTAAGGTAACAAAACAAGATTATTTTGATTTTCATGCCGAAGAAAACTTTACTTTCAGTGCTTTAAAAGGCGGAGTAAACTTAAGTTTATTACCGGGGTGGCAATATTTCACTCCTTATTTCGGGGCAGGTTACGGATACTATTTCAATCAAGCAGGCTCAATTTTCATAAAACCACAAGAACGATACTTCTCAAAAAAATATACAAACTTTTTTTGGAAAGCAGGTTTTACAATAAATTTTCACGAAGCATTTTTCTTGAATGCTGAATACGAACAATCTTTTAATATTGATAAAGAAAACTCATACAGCCAACTAAACTTTGGAATTGGAACTAGATTAGAATACGAAAATGTTTACAGAAATCACAGAGATTACCTGTCTAATGTATATTTTGATTACTCTTTTGGTTATAGCTTAACAAATTTCAACAACGATGAATTTGCACTAAAAAATTCAAACTCCAAAATGAAATACAACTACGGATACTATTTCAATTTACGTTTCACAAAACTCTTACCCTTCTTAATTGATTTAGGTTACAATAATTCAGTTTTTAAACTTGACAACGCTGATTATTACAACTTTAAATCAAATGATTTATTAAAATTGACTTCATTAAATGCCGGTATAAACCTTACCCTGCCTGCTCCAAACTTTTTAATGCCTTATGCCGGTATTGGTATGGGGTACAATAAATTATCAAACAAAGAATTCTTTTTTGAAGTTCAAGATAATCAATTTTTAGAAAAAAATAACAAATTACTATTCTGGAAAGCCGGATTAACATTGAATTTGCATCATACCTTTTTTCTAAATGCTGAATATAAAAAAACTTTTGAACAAAATGATAAATTCGCACATAGCCAGTTAAATTTGGGTATTGGATTTAGAGTGAACGCATCAGGTATTTTTGCCGATAATGTAAGAGAAGATATTGATGACAACGGCGGTACAATTTTATCTGGCGGTTATAATCAAACCTATTTTTTAAATTCAACTTTCAAAACAAATTTAGATGACGGTAGAATAAAAAATTCATTCGGCGCAAGCGCAAGTTTAAGGTTAATTTACCTATACCCCATCATGTTCGATATCGGATATTTTTCATCTCAATTTGAAATAGAAGACCTACCGGGTTGGACAAATGAAGACCAAAAAGTAAGACATAGAGGAGGCGAAGCAGCAATGTTAATTTCATTACTATCAAAAACAAGATATTTTATTCCATACATAGGTGCAGGCTATCAATATTCGCAACTTTACGTGGGTCCACCTTTGATAAAAGACAGCAACGAAGATTATAGCAATATAGTTGAAATGGCTACTAACACCTCAAGTCCCATTTATAAGTTCGGATTAATGATGAATTTTAACAATATGTCATACGCAGTAGAATTTAAACACTCCGTATTTAATGAACAATACCCCTTTTATCAAATAGCTGCCAACATAGGAATTCGATTTTAAAATTAAAGTTTTACACAAACAGCATATTGCATAACATACTGTTTAACAGAAAGTTACAAACAACAAGTTATTAAGTTATGAAAAAAAGTATAATATTTTTAAGCGTAATAATATTTTTATCAAGTTGCTCAATATATCGTCCGGATAGTCAATCTATCACAAAACTCGACTATAACAAAAGAGTAAATATTGAGGGAGCGCATTTTGATAAAACTCTTACATCAATAGGCATATCTTCTTTTGTTGTGGTAACAGCAGGCGGAGGCTACCTCGGATACCTTGCAACCCAAAACAGCGACTATTTTGCAGAATATAAAAATACAGATAAACGAAATTACTCAATAGCAGGAGGTGTACTGGGTGCATTTGTAGGATTTACTTCCGCATATTTATTAAACAAAGCATTCGGTTGGGGGAAAACAAAGCGTCCTTACTCTCCCGAACAATGGATAAAAAAAGCTAATAAACACTACGTTCTAATAAATGAAACAAGCAATACCGATTTTGAAATAATGCACAAATCTTCTGAGAGCGATTATAAAGTGAAAAACATAAAAGATGCACGAGATTTTGTAACAGCATATACTGCTGATAGCCGATATGCCAATTCAACAGCACAACAAACCTTAGACAATCCCGGGATATCACGTGAAAACTATATTGAATTGATGCAATTATTTCCAAGCAACCCGTATATGCTGAATATGAAAAAGCATTATGTACGATTAAGTCCAACGGTAAGTAGTTTATTTGGTGCATATGACAGATTTCCTGAAACAGAATTAGATATTGAAAGAAAAGCTACAAACTTAGTTACAAACTTTTATGATGCAAAAATCTTCAACAATCGATTTCCTCGAAGTATTTACAACAAGAAAGTAATAATAAAAGCTTTAAATCAATCAACCGAAAATGAAATAGCACGGATGTCGTCAATGTTTAAACAAGATTTTGATTTAAACCAATCAGATTTTTCAAAATATTATACAACCGATCAGGGAAAACGTAAATTTATAAACGCCCACTTCATCCTTTCGCCTCCGGCAGATGTATATGATATTGAACCTATATATAAAAAGTACAAATGGCTCAATTACTCTAATAGAAACAAAGATATATTAAATAAATACTGGGATGTAGGCTATCGAACCATAAGCAATGGGAATAAACTTTTAGCATATCTTCATTTTATAGCTCAAGACAGGTCATTTGATTATTATGGTATAAGTAGAAGTATGGTATCTGATTACGTAAAAGACAAACTGAAAAATGAAATTAGACGAAACGTAAATTATAAAGTAAAAGGAAATCTGGGAAATAATAATAAAGAATGGGAATTATGGTTAAAAAACACAGAATATACAGCAGGAATTGTTAAAGACCAAAGTCAATTTGACTTTCTTGTTTATGGAACAGTAACCAATAACAGCAAATTTGATTTACCATTAAAGGTTAATGTTGCAGCTTCAATGTACACAAAACATTCTTTAAAAGGAACTGGTTCTTGGACAAATGGAGCTTTGAAACTGTTAGAACTTGCGACAAAGCAAAATCTACACAGTGGAGTAAGTAAAGCAGGCTCCGCAGACGCTGATTATTATTATAGAAACATAAAACGAGGTGAAACTTTAAATTATGCAGTAGTTTTAGACTATGGAGGTACAAAAAGATTTGGATTAAATGTTGGAGATTTATATAAATACACAGAAGAGATATTCATTAATGATATATATGTAAATTTAAGTTATGGTACAACCCACATCTCAAAACAAATACTTAACAGACAAAACAGTTGGCAATATTTTGCAAAAAATGGTTTGCCGGATACCCCGCTACACGATGTTTGGCGAAACGAAAAAGTGGAAAATGCAGCATGGGAAGCAGAATGGGAAGCGATTAAGGAAGAAAGAAGACGAAGGGAAAGAGAGAGAAAACAAGCAGCAAGAGATATGAAAGAAAACTCTACTTTCACTTGGGCATGGAAAGGAAACTGGACAGGTGGAGAAAAAGGAATATGGAGCGACTACCCTTTTGAAAGAAAATTTATTATAAAAAAAGATGGAGAAGACTGGGCTGAAGGACATCTTGAAAAAGGTAAAAAATCTAATTATTTTGATGTAGAATTCGAAGTCAATGATCATGATTATAATATTTACAGAAGTATAGACGAACATTTTCATTATGATCCGGATAGCGAATGTTTAACATTAGATCCGGGTGGACTTTTTTCAAAAAACAAAAGTTTTTATAAAGTAAAAACATTCAGCGCATCTGTTAATAGGGCGATTAGTGAACTTGTAAACATAATATTAGATAGAATAATAAAATATTAACAAAAACAACCTCCCCCCCACCATAATAATTAAAATACAAAAACACAAAAATATGAAACCCTATATTTACATACTGTTGATACTAACATTATTTGCTTCTTGCGAAGAAATAGAACCTGAATTTTTACAAACTAATTTTCTTGACAGCGAGAATAATGGAAACATACCCCAAAACTTATCCCCTGAAGTATACGACGGTATACCCGAAAGCAACTACACCCTCCTGGTACAAGATAACTTTGAATACAACAGCTATGAATGGCTTACAGGCTCAGGTGAAAATTTTGAAGCCGAAATAAACGATATGAAATACAAAATTAAAACTAACGAATATCCTTTTATCTTTATTTCGGATTTAATTACATTTAACGAAAACAAAAACTATGAAATAGAAATGATAATTGACGAATATAAAAGTTCATACTGGGACAACACAGCAGTATGCGGAATTACCATAGGCTTAGATTATTCAACTAGTAAATGTTTGTACTTTATAATTACGGCAGACAAAACTTACTACGCCGGACATTACAACGACGGTTGGAATAATTGGCACGACGAAGAATATTCAGACGACATAGTAGCAGAGGGATACAACAAAGTAACAATACGAAAATACAATAACAATTTCTACTTTTTTGCAAATGAAACATTACTAAAAAAATATGATACTAAATCATTTTATGGTATAGATTTAGGAATATTAATAAATGCAAACAACCAAGCTAAAATAAACTCTTTGAAAATAAGTTATATAGACTAATAGTTTATTGTTTTTGTAAATGTTTGATAATCAGAAAGTTAGAGCGGTTTTGCTACATATCCTAATTAGTTGATTACCAACACATTACTTCATAACTAAAGCTGTTCAGAGAAATTTTTTTATTTATTTTTTACAACAAAGAATATTTTGCAAAGTCGCAAAAAACAATAATTTTTTACGTTCTCTGCGCTTAATTTTGCAGTTAAATTAAGTTTAACCCGAAATATGCATTAGAAAATCTATTACGCACTCAAATTACTTCAAAACAAGGCACTTCGTTAATTTACAAAACTTCACCATAGCGGTGCTAT
>PDWI01008147.1_pt1 | contig 12433 bp, 14 predicted proteins | sample 1430891 | NCBI WGS metagenome assembly PDWI01 (sample SAMN01162508, study PRJNA174530) | Oral metagenome, whole genome shotgun sequencing project. | biome: Marine environment; feature: Marine mammal; material: Swab sample of the gingival sulcus; isolation source: swab sample of gingival sulcus... | reverse complement strand
CCCGCTACCCACTTTCAACCCTTTTTTTACATTTTTTGCCATTTTTTACCAAAAAAATGACTTTTCCACAAAAATGTGGAAAAGCCTAGTGTAGTTTAGTAGCCGAGCTACGCTATTTTAGCCGCGTGGTGGCTCGCCTTCTGGATCGTCTAATAATTTTTTAGATTTGATCTCGTAGCGTTTTCCTGTAATTTTACTTTCAACGTAATCTTCGTTGATCAAACTCACAAAAGTATCCAGGTCAGTACCGTCCATGATGATAATCGCTCCCTGTTCATCACTCATCAGATCGAGCTTCATTTCATCAGCATAATCAATCACCTGCTGCTGGTCGATGTCGCCAACCTCAATTTTCTGTAATTTATTGATAGTTTTCTTGCGCTCCTTGACCAAACTTTGTAAGTCCAGCCCCTCAGGAAAGCTCAGCTTGTACTGCTTTTCGATCTCAGCTACTTTTTGATCAGCCAAAGCCTGCTTCTTATAATCATAGCCAAATAATTTTTCAAATTTTCCAGGATGAAAAGCAAATATATCTTGATCGATGATCATCACCTGATTATCGTCAGCCACCTTAAAGGCCACCTCGGCGCTAAACGGCTCAAATTTACCACCCTTGAACTCCCAAGCTAGCGAACTTTTGATAGCTTGGCTCTGAGTTATAGCTTTGGCAGTATAAAATTTCTTGGTCGGATCTTTCGGATCAGTGAACCTAGCCAGTATTCCCTTCATGCGCTTAAACTCATGTTCAGTCTCAGAAAACTCGACGATATCAGCTCGCTCATTTTCGATCAGATTTATCAGCGTTTCGGCTCGACCAACCTTGGCCAGATCGGTCCTAAGCAGCACGTTCTCTTCAGCCTCACTCAGTTCAAAATCGCGCACCGACAGCCCAGTACCAGCGCCCAGATTAACTTGATTTATATAATCAAACAAAAACATCGGCCGCAGCTGCTTTTCCAAGTCGCTCGACGTTTTCATAAAATACGGCGTGTAGTTTTTGTTAAATATAAATAATTCAATATTGATGTCGTTTTTAACAGCATCAGTTTGATTAGCCCACAAAAAAATATCGGTTGGTTGTGATTTATTTTCGCTCATTAGTCTAGTTTACACTAATTTTTCGTCATATCCGATACCCAATTCAGGTATTCTTCTGATCCATCTGATATATCCAAACACACTGCTTCAGCGACGTCATAACTATGCAGTGAATCTACTCTTGATTTGACCTGCCCAAACAGGCTCTTCTTAGTCTTAACTAACAACAAATATTCGCTATCCTCCTGTATCTCTCCATCCCAGGAATACACAGATTCAATAGCTTTAATCTGAACACAAGCCGCTAGCTTATCTGATACTAAAGATCGAGCTATCGTCAACGCTTCTTCTTTAGAAGGACACGACACCATAATCACGCAATATTTAGTTTCTTTCATCATATATCACCTATTATATCCTCACCAAAATGTTTTTGTAAGCGCATTTTGATCGAGCCTTCGTGGCGACCAAGTTTTTTGCTTAAACTTTTGATCGATTCACCGTTATTAAAACCTAGCTTCAAGTCCTCGTCCTGCTGCTTGGTCCAAGGCTTATAAGCATTTGGATGAGTTTCGCGCATCTTTTCAATTTTCTGTTTCCAGCTGGTCTTGCCTTTAGTAGATTTTTTGGCTTTTTTCAGATCGGCTTTTAGATCACGCTGGTCAGCCTGTACACGTAAGTGAACAAATTTTTTAACCGCATCTTTTGAGCTATTTCGCAAGTTTTCGTCGATCTGCTGCGCCTGCGGGCTGACTTTTAGAGCCATATTATTTATGCCAATCAAATACAACGTATCGAGCGAGCGAACTCGGCTCAGCGCCACATAGCCCATGCCCTCGACAAAGGCTTTTTTGAGATCGATCCGAGCTGCGTCCAGCGTCATGCCCTGTGATTTATGGATAGTAATGGCGTAAGCCAGGCGCAGTGGGATCTGCGACAACGAAGCTCGCTTTTTATCACCATCCCTAAGTTCCCAAGTTTCTGGCGTCAACGTCACTTCCCGACCATTACGAAACTGGACCACTGGATAATTAGTCTCTGGCTCAAACGCCACTACCTGACCGATTGAGCCATTAGCATAGCGCTGCGCCGAATCATTACGCACCGCCATGACCAGTGCGCCCAGCTTTAGCTCCAAAACCTCTGGCGCTAGCACGCTGCGAGCTAGATTTTCAACATAATTTTTGGCACCAGTATGCGTAGCATGATAAACCACCGACTCGTCATCGATCTGATCCAAACGCTGCTGATTTATCCGATCAACATCGACGTTCATAGTGTGCAGTTCGGTCAGATTATCTAAATCTTCTGGTACGATTTCAGTCCGTTCTAATAACTTCTCAGCGTGATGCCGCCTCAAGTCGCCTGAGCGCATACTCGATAAGATATCCCTCAGATCATCGTCAGTTTGACGATGCTGTTCACCAAGGTAAATTATCGTCGGATCGAGCTGACGCCAAACTTCAGAATTAGTCACAAAACCACCCTCTCGGCCCGAATCGCGTCGATTTATCGGCGGCAACTGGAAAAAATCACCGCTCATCACCACCTGGATGCCGCCAAACGGCTGATCGGGCTGCTTGCGAATCAAACGACAAGCCTCATCGACCATATCCAAACGATAATCATGTAACATACTGATCTCATCGATGATCAAAACATCGGTTTTTTCGATAATCTCACGCCGCCCCTTGCTGATATTTTCCGCGAATTTATCTGGTAGATAATCCATCACGCCGATGCCGCTCCAACTATGAATCGTCGTACCGCCCAGGTGCGTGGCCGCAATACCAGTGCTGGCCGTTACGCTGACGTGCTTGCCGTCGTGCTTGGCCAGTCGGATGAATTGATTAAGCAAATACGTCTTACCGGAGCCAGCCGCCCCAGTCACAAAACAACTCTCCCCACTCAACAAAATTTCTAACGCTAATCTCTGATCCATTAGCTCTATTGTAGCTTATTTGTCGATGATTTAGCATCTATTTCTATTTATCCCAATCAAACCCCTGTCCAAAATGACCATATCTAGCCGTAGCTTCATAAATTGGTCGTCGTAGATCCAAAGTCTCGATGATGCCATTTGGCGATAAATTATAGCCAATTATCTGTTTATGAACACCATCGACTATGACGGTTTTCTCCAGCGGCTGATCATAGCCGATAGCATAAGCTAGCCGGACGAATACCTCGCTAGCCTGATGTTGTTTCAAGTAATCAACAGCAATTTTTCGAGCCATATAAGCCGCTGATCTATCGACTTTGCTAGGGTCTTTGCCGCTAAAAGCGCCGCCGCCAACGGCGATGCGTGGCCCATAATTATCGATCGCCAACTTGCGCCCAGTCAGCCCAGCATCAGCCTCAAATCCGCCCTGCTGCCAATCACCAGCCGGATTTATATGTAGCTGCGGATTGGTATTTTGATATTTTATAAAATAGCTAGTGCCCAAATAATCTCGAACGTTTTGTCTAGCCCAATCCTTGACCGCCATTTCCAGCTCTTCGCGGGGAGCGTGCTGGAAGCTGGCTACAATCGACTGTATTTTGTTATTAGCCAGCGTCACCTGAGTTTTGCCATCATGAGGCCAGATCGCATAAAGATATTGATTTAGATTACGCGCTAGCACTACTTCCAAAGGCAAAAGCTCTAGGGTTTCGTCACAAGCATAGCCGATCATAATGCCCTGATCACCAGCACCGCCCTTATCGACACCGGCGGCGATTTCCAAACTCTGCTGAGCTATATTTTCGATCAACTTAGCCCCCGGCGCCAGACGCTCGACGATACTAGCGATATCGACGGACTTGGCCCGGCTAGTAACCTCTCCAGTTACAAAAACCGTGCCGTGACCACCGCAAACATCTACCGCTACCCTAGCCTCCGGATCCTCACTGAGGTGCGCGTCCAAAATCGCATCACTGATCTGATCACAAATCTTATCCGGATGACCCGGCGAAACGCTCTCGGCGGTGCGATACAAGATGGTTTGGTTGTTATTAGCAGACATAAAAAAATCTCCTTTCTATCTGCCCTAAAGCTCGAGAAAGGAGATCGATTTATAAATCATATCTTTCCTGAACTTCAGGTTGGAATTAGCACCGTGCCACAAATTCGTGGTCGGTTGCTGCTGGGTCATCGGGCCAATCCCTCGCCAGGCTCTTGATATTAAATTGTTAACAATTGTTATTGTAGCACTAATTTTGGCTAGATTCTAGCCGCTCGCCCTCCCTAGCCCTATTGGCCCACTCGTCAGCCAGTTCATTGCCCTCGTCGCCTTCGTGACCACGAACCCAGATGAGTTCAGCCTGTGATTGCTGATGTAGCGGATAAACTTCTTTGACGATGTCGAGGTTTTTGATGTCGCCGCCTTTTTTAGTCCAGCCCCTAGCCTGCCAGCCTGGCGCCCATTTGGTTATAACATTGATCCAAAATTCACTATCAGTATAAATCTGGCACGGCTGACCAGCGGCGTCTTTTAATGCCGCCATTATCGCCAAACCTTCCATGCGAATGTTGGTAGTTTCACCATCTTCTGAGCCCAAAATGTGAGGCTTTAGATCTTTAATGACCGCAAAACCGCCTGGGCCAGGGTTTGGGCTGGCCGAACCATCAGTATAATAAATAATCATGAACTAATTATATCAAATTGCCCTAGCTATTTTATCTAGCATTTCGCTATTTAGCCAATCATAATCGTCAGGCTGACCTAGACTCTTCTTCAAATCGTAGATATTCTTCAGCGCCCGACAAGCATCTCTGACAATTTCCAGCCGCTGCTCTTTGGAGATATCTTCAGGAAATTGTTTGAGGTATTTATGAACTATATGCGCCACCTCCTCAAACCTCGAACGATAGCGTTCTTGTTTGGTAATAAACTGAACTTCAACTGGTATACCATTGACGTCCAGCATCATCACCTTGGCGACTTTGTGCTTTTCATAGCCATACTCTTCAACACTATCAGGTTCACCAGACTGAGCCTGTAACTTGACCTGATATTGATCCTTCGATACGCCCACCCTACTCAAATAGCCCTCAACCGCCCCAACAAATTCCTCTGTGCCCTGTACAAAAATCGGTCTGGTTTTACTTTTGGCTGGTTTTAGTTGTAGGTCAGGGCAATCCAAGCTACGCCTAACAAATTTAGCAAACTGCTCGGCTAGCTCCTCTAGATTGTCGGATATGACCATGGCACCGACCACGTCCATCGACAGCTCTCCCCCATAGTTATCGATTTTGTTGGCCAAGCCTCCATCGTCTTTCAATCGATAATTTCCGACCATAACCGAACCACTAACATCAACTGCAAAATTGCCAAGATCGGCAATTGGCAAACCATCACTGCCATCAGAATAAACCGATGAGACGAACTCACTGCTAGCCTCGTCGACGCCTACGACTCCGCGTATGATGTTATCGACACCTATGTCAATGATCTTTTGGTTAATCTGCTCGGCTTTTTCTACGTAGCCGTGTTTGAATTGCTTTTCTAGGCGGATCTTGTTGGCTTGACCGCGCAGCATAGACGCCATTGAGCTCAACCCCAAAGCAGCCGCTATCGGCGCATAAAATGATTCCGCCTCTAAAACACGCTGCAGCATATACGACTGATTATCCGACGGTGGATTGATCATATTGTCTATCAGTTCACAAGCCTCGATGATAATCGCCTCGATTTTGACAGACTGCGCAAACTCCTCCATGTGATCGAAATCCAGTAGTGGCTGAGTCTCTCTCCAGACCTCCATCGGTATATCGCCCTCATAAGAATCAGCGATCATGGCTATAGTTTCTGGTTTGTAATCAGTTGCCAGTGCCATCTTGACGCGATGTTCTCCCGAAGCGTCTTTGGTCTTATGTATGTCTTCCAATAATCCAGCTAAGTGATTAGCCTCTCGATTGCTTAGCGCGGGGTCAGTTACTACCTCAGCGATAGACCGTTTTGCCGCCGCAGAACTAGGACCATCACCATCATAGGCTTTACGAACCACTCCAGCCATCAATGCCGCCTGAACATCAAGTGGACTTATTAGATCGCCAGCAAACATATCCACCAAGCCCCTAACCCTATAGGCCCGCTCCATAACATCTGATTGATCACAGACTTCTAGTTGCGAATAGTTTTTTAGGGCATCAAGAAATACACGCCCATAAATCTCTTGGTTACCTAAACTGTCAGCCGATTCGCCCGACAGCCTTAATTTTTCTGTCATTTCAATGGCTGATTATACTATATTTGATGTATATTTACAATATTGACGCTTTAGGCAAAATATATTCGCATCAGTTCCCTAGCCACCAAATCAGCATCGTGACGTATCAGGCTGCGCTTGCTAGCAATCGGATCACTTGATTCATTTTGATTCTCCCAGACGGTATCGGCAATAAACTTTTTCCCCTTAGCTTGATAGTGTTTACCCTTGAAATCACGTTTATCCCACTCCACTAGATATTCGCCGTCGTGAGCGTATTTGTCAATCAATGCTTTGGCTGGGCGATGATTGTTGTATAAAACATAATCCATATTTACACCAGCAAATCGCTCGATCTCATCAACAAAGTCAGCCACCGTAAAATTATCGGTCTGGCCGGGCTTAGTCACCAAATTACAGACATAAACCTTCTTGGCCTTTGATTCTTTCAGGGTTCTAGTCAGACCACTGACGATCAGAGCCGGCGCCAAACTACCGTACAAATTGCCCGGAGCAATCACCACCATATCGGCTGCCAATATCGCCTCCTTAGCTCGTGGGTTTATATTAGCCACCGGATCAAGCGTCATAAATGGTCGTTCGCTGCCAAAATCTATCTTACCAGCCTCAAACTCACCATGAATTTTCCGACCATCTTTTAAAGTCATCACTAGATTAACATTATCTAGTGTAATCGGCTCGACTCTTCCCTTGATGCTTAGAACATCGCTAGCAGTTTCTACCGCCTCAGCAAAACTACCGGTCATTTTTTCTAGCGCCGCCATGAACAAATTGCCAAATGCATGGCCTTTCATGCCGCCATTATCAAATCGATAATTGAATAGTTCCCGAACTTTTGGAGACGTACTGAGCGCCACTAGACATTGTCGAACATCACCAGGCGGCAAAACCCCCAGCTCATCACGCAGCACACCAGTCGATCCGCCGTCATCAGCCATATTGACTAGCGCCGTTAAGTTATGGGTATATTTCTTCAGCTCACTAAGTAACGTAAAACTACCGGTGCCACCACCGATAACAACTATCTTTGTACCAATTGGTTCCATGATATAAATTATATCACGAGATTAAATCAGCGAGCCCTTAGGAAACGCCCATTCTAAATAGTGCTGTGCCTGATGATTGATAGCCTGAACGATATGTTGAGCGATCTTGGCTGGATCATTGAAATAATCATAATCATTTGGTCGACGACCATCCCAAAACGGCGTTTTCATCGCCCCTGGCAGGAAAAACGATACCCTAACCGGCAAATTATCTCGATCAGCCTGCATGCCCAGACTACGAGTTAAGCCAGCCTGAGCATGCTTGGTCGAAACATAAACCGCCTCATCAGGACGAGGCTTGACGCTGCTGGTAGAACCGATGACGATTAGATTAGATTTAACCGATTGTTTAATCATACGCTGCCAAGCCCACTGTACTACCGGCAAAGCGCCAGCATAATTTACCTGAGCCATAGCATAAGCATCTGATTGATCTTCAAAATTACCGCGCCAGCCATAGCCAGCCGACCAAACAAAACCTTCCAGCGGCTGATCGCCTAGTATTTCATCTAACTTATCTAGTGCCCTCTCTACTTGATCAGGATGATATATATCTAGGGCTATACCATCGCCGTGTTGCTGCTGATCATGGCTTTTGCCTAACACCAGCACCTGTTTGCCCTGCTGCCTCAACAGTAAAGCCAGCTGATAGCCCAAACCACTCGTCCCACCAAGAATAATATGCATATGCTTATTTTAGCACTGATTAATTATAATCACCAGCCATGGCCTCAAGCTCGGCTGGATTTTTGGCACTACTAAATTTCAATAGGTGGCGTGGCAAGCTGTGCTTCATAGCTTCTTCAAATGATATAGCTTTAGGATAAATTTTTTCGCCAGCGTCCAAGTTCTGTTCAATCTGATTAACTGGATTTTGAGCCAAGAAAAAATATACAAACCACTCAATTTTTATTTCTGGTTGCGTCACTTCTAAAAGTTTCCAATCCCGATAAGTCCAGCCCGTTTCCTCCAAAAGTTCACGCTGAGCCGCCGCTAGAACCGACTCGTCCTCAGGGTCAACCCTGCCGGCCGGGAGATGGTTTTTTCTAAATATACCGCCCGCCTGCTCTTCATCACAAACAATTACTTTACCCTCATCATCAACCGCCACGACATAAACTGTATCAGGACGCTTGAGCATCTCATAAGTAGCGTAATTGCCATCAAATAACTGCTGTTGCCATTGATAGACATCAAATATCTCGCCCTCAAATACACGATCGGCCGATTCCGGTATCAAGTACGCTTTATCCGGCAAAATTCTCTCTGTCATCTAGCCAATCAGCTCCTTGATAGCCACTCGACGTTGCTCGGTGGTATCGCGATCGCGAACTGTTACCGTATCGTCTTCTAGAGTATCAAAGTCGATGACGACGCATTCTGGCGTGCCGATTTCGTCTTGGCGGCGGTAGCGTTTGCCGATATTGCCGTTATCATCCCACATCACATTGCCGTGCTTTTTCTTTAGTGCTGAGTAAACTTCACGTGCTTTTTCGACTAGCTCTGGCTTGTTTTTCAGTAGTGGCGACACCGCCATGCGCATCGGCGCTAGGTATTCTGGCAGAGCTAGATAAATTCGCTTTTCACCGTTTTGCTCATCTTCGCGATAGCTCTCAGTCAGCACCGCCATCAAGGCTCGCTCGACACCAAAACTTGGCTCGATAACATGCGGAACAAAGCGCTCGTTAGTGCCCTTGATCTGGTATTCCATCGATTTTTTGCTAACGCGCTGGATATTAGATAGGTCAAAATCAGTTCGATAAGCCAAGCCCAACAGCTCCTCACGACCAATCGGAAAATCATACTCGATATCGATGGTCTTTTTGCTATAATGCGCCCTCTCCTCTTCTGGAACGTCTAGCTCATGGACATTTTCAGGACTCAAGCCCAGTTTTTCCAAGAACTGATGGATGCTAGCCAACAGTTCATCAAATGATTGCTGCCAATCATCTGGATGAACGAAATACTCGATCTCCATTTGCTCAAATTCACGCGATCGAAAGATGAAGTCGCGTGGCGCAATCTCGTTACGAAACGCCTTGCCCTGCTGAGCGATACCAAACGGCAAATTCGGATAAAAGCTATCAACCACGTTTTTAAAATTGGTAAATATACCCTGAGCCGTCTCTGGTCGTAGATAACTAATCGATTTATCATCAGCTACTGGACCGACCACGGTCTCAAACATCATGTTAAACGAACGCGACTGGCTTAACGGATTACCATCTGGACTCTTGACGCCATGCTCCACGACCGCCGCGTCCATCTGCTCCATCGTCATGCCCTCAGGATTGATACCATTATCTTTTAGCATATGATCGGTGCGGTAGCGCCTGTGATTGACCGTATCTTCGCACAATGGATCGACAAACGTATCGACGTGACCACTGGCCTGCCAGACTTTTTGATTCATCAAAATCGCCGCATCAACTGCATACATATCGTCTCTAGCCTCGACAAAATGCTGCCACCACAAGTTCATAATATTGCGCTTTAACAACACACCAAGTGGGCCATAATCCCACGTACCGCTCAAACCACCATAAACTTCTGAGCCTTGATAAATAAATCCGCGTCGCTTACACAGCGAAACGATGTCTTCAATTTTTGGATTTTCCTCATTCATATGCTTAATTGTACCACAGTTTTAGACCGCAGCGTGCTGGCGCGCCACCAGCCAACAATCAGCCACCACCGCATCAATACCACCAATTTGCGCCACCGCCTCCAAAGGCTTGGAGCCGATCAGCCTCATCAGCTTGATATGATCAGCCGATAATCCACCCTGCTGGCTCAGCCGCAAAGTCTTTTCGGTATTGTCATACATATAACTTTTATCAGCCTCTAATTTTTGCCCCGAGACATCAGTTCTTAGGTTTAATTCATCTCCTAGCAGTTCAGCATAGTGTAGATAAAACCAAGTTTCGATCAACTGCCGATTGGTATTTGGATCGTTCAAATGCTCCAAAACCTGCGACAACACCGCAAACCACTCCGGCTCATCCAAACTATCGCTGCCGGCTGATACTAATTTCAAGGCCTCATAAGCAAACTGCATGCGCTCATAATCTTCTAAAATGTGCCGATAAAACGCCACCAACCGAGCGCTAGTCAGTAGCCCCAACTCACCGCGGCCTGATCGTATAACCACATCACTAACCGCAAACAATTCTATACCGCCAGCCAATTTTGAACGCTCGCGCCGCACCCCCTTGGCGATCACACTCCGCCTGCCCTTCGGGGTTAACAATTGTAAAACTCGATCAGCCTCAGCGTAATCAGTTCGCCTCAAAACTATGGCTTTCAATCGTTCTGGGCTCATTTCATAACCTCCTTGAGCGCCTGACGCACTTCGTCTGGCTCCATGGTTGATTTATCTAACACCCGACTGACGCCAAACGCTGCCAGCTGATCTTGATCAATTTTGATCGAACTACAAACTATAACTGGAATTTTGACCAAGTCTTGATGAGTTCGCATCTCACCCAGTAAAGCCATGCCAGTTTCGCCAGCCAGTAACAGATCTAAGATGATTAAATCAGGCTGATAATCATCGATGTCCTCAATCGCCCCAGCCGCCGATATCGACACGCGCGACTCAGCACCGTTTTCCGCAACGTATCGCCGCAGTAGATCTGCCCACATCGGATCATCCTCGACGATTAGCACCTTTTTCATAGCCAACTCATCTGCCGACTAATCGGCATATCAACATAAAAAGTCAGCCCATCACGATGACGAATCAGACCGATCTGACCGTCCATAGCCTGAGCAAATTGTGAAGCCACATAAATACCCAAGCCACTACTATCCGGTCGAGTTCGCACCGTTTTCATAGTCGCCATTTCATCAATCAATTTCCGATATTCACGCCGCGCCATCATCGGCCCACGATCTCTAACACCGATCCGTACCAAACCTTTGGTTTGTTTAACTATGATGTCGATCGGCAAGCCGGCTTGAGAATACTTCAAGGCATTAGCGATAAAATTAGTCAAAATTCGATTTAGTAACACTCCATTAGCTACCACCAGCTCGTTAGAACGTTTACGTCGTGGCCAAGTCACCTGATGACCATACAATTTCGCCATTGGGCTGATCTCATCGGCCACCTGACGACAAACCGCTAGTGGATTGACTGGCTCTAACGGAAACAGACTGGGCGAAAGATTAGCCGTCAAAGCCAAGTCCTCAACTAGCTTCAAAGCCCCAGTCGATACTTGCGATACCTGCCTCTGTAATTCTAAACGTTTATCAGCCTGCAGCTGATCATCTTCCAACAGTAAACTCAGTTGCCTAACCAACGCTAGCGGCGATTTCAACTCATGAGCCGCCACTAAAACGCTAGGCAACGCACCAAAATCCCTATTACTCCACTTTTGATCGGCCATACTACTAGTATAGCGCATATTATTTACTCAACAAACTTAACCGTATCGAGAATTTCTTTAAAATCTGGATTGAAAGTTTTCGCATCAGTTGAAAACTGAATTGTCTTATCACGTACCTTCATAAATACAGCTGAGCCGCGCAGTTCCTTAGAGAAAGCACCGTCCAAACGAGTCGCCGATAGCCCATTATATTCTACGCTGCTAGATTTCAGCTCACCTTTCTTCAGCTTGTTGGAGTATTTAGACAAAACTTTATCAAAATCTTGATTCATGATCTCTAGGCGCAACGCAAATCTGCTATCTTTGCTGCCGACTGGTGGCACAGTTTCTGGATGGAAATATGCCTTGAAGCTTCGCCTATCAGTACCATCTTTGTCTACGTAAGCGCTCCAAGTCTTAGGATACATGAACGAAACCCGACCATACTCGCTTGGACCAACAAACTCCACTCTGGGATTTTTAGCCTCTTTGTCATATTTTTCCTGATCAGTCTCTGCTTGCTCACTTCTGGCCTTAGCCTCCGCCAAAGCGACCTTGTTATCAACATTGTCCTTAGCTTGAAAATAAGACACCGTCATCCAGATCGCCAGCCCGCCAACGATCAAAAACAGCGCCAAAAAGCCGAACGTACCGATCATCCAGCCGTCTACCCAACCCCTCTGTTTATTATCACTTCTAATCATAAGCTTAATTATACTTCATGCTAGCTTTAGTTGTAAAGTTAGCTAAAATCTTTTTCGATCAATT
>PDWI01008146.1_pt1 | contig 12433 bp, 10 predicted proteins | sample 1430891 | NCBI WGS metagenome assembly PDWI01 (sample SAMN01162508, study PRJNA174530) | Oral metagenome, whole genome shotgun sequencing project. | biome: Marine environment; feature: Marine mammal; material: Swab sample of the gingival sulcus; isolation source: swab sample of gingival sulcus... | reverse complement strand
AGGCATTCAAGAGAAAGAGGGGGTTGGAGTCATGCTTTTTCATTGTACAAAAAAGCATGGCTAACCATTCTTTGAACGCTTATGAAATATTGCGGCTAGGCAACTCTCTTCTGATTCAAGACAAACTTCTGAAAAATCCAATGGTGTTGCTGCTGCTGCAGAGGAGATGTCGGCCAGCATGAACGGTATTGCTTCGGCCACAGAGCAGGCCTCGGCAAATTTGCAGATGATTGTTGCTGCAACGGAAGAGCTGTCGTCAAGTATTGATGAAGTTGCAAAAAATATGGGTAAGGGAAGTGAAATTACCAGCGAGGCCGTAGGGCAGGCAGGAGGGATTTCCGAGAAGATGAATACCCTGGGCAATGCGGCATCTGAAATAACCAAGGTTACCGAGACTATTGCGGAGATTTCCGAACAGACCAACCTGCTTGCCTTAAATGCTACCATTGAAGCGGCAAGAGCAGGAGAGGCTGGCAAGGGTTTTGCTGTTGTGGCCGCAGAGATTAAGGTGCTGGCTCAACAAACGGCAGATGCAACCAGGGAGATAAGCGATGAGATTACGAATGTACAAGCCTTGACTGCGGAATCTGTTTCAGCTATCTCTTCCATTGTTGGCATTATTGCTGAGATCAATGAAATTGTTTCCACTGTTGCTGCTGGTATTGAAGAGCAGTCTGCAACCACAGCAGAAATCTCCAATAATGTAACCCAGGCTGCTCAGGGAGTTCAGGAGATTAATGAAAACGTCAATCAGGCCTCTGTTGTCTCCACTGAAGTCTCTTCTGATGTTAATGAGGTGAATAGTTTGGCTGATGGGATGAATGCTGACAGCATACGTGTTAATGACCGTGCTGCTGAATTGGCAACACTGTCAAAAGCATTGAATGATATTGCTTCCAGGTTTCAATTAAGAGAGTAATATTAATTTCACCGGACACTGAGGGCTTACAGTGTCCGGTGAAAATTAGTGAATTGTACGGAGGCTATTAGTCTCGACTGCCACCAAAAATACGCAGCAACATAAGAAACAGGTTAATAAAATCAAGATAGAGAGTTAGTGCCCCCATGATGGCACCTCTGCGAATAGCATCCTCTCCTGCCTGCATAATACCTTGCTCTCCCATTTGCTTGATCTTCTGCACATCATAGGCTGTCAGCCCTAAAAAGACAACCACGCCAATATAGGAGATGGCCCAGTAAATTGCCGGGCTATTGAGGAAGATATTGACCACTGAGGCGATCACAATGCCTATCAGCCCCATAAACATAAAGGAACCCATGCCGGAGAGATCGCGTTTGGTAACCAGACCATAAACAGACATGGCACCAAACATCCCGGCAGTAATGAAAAAGGTTGCCGCAATAGTAGCCTGGGTATAGGCAAGAAAAATAACGGAAAAGGTTAACCCATTTAGAGCCGAATAGCCGATAAAACAACCAGTCGCTGTGGCGGGAGACATCTTGTTTACCCGGAAAGAGAGAAACATAACCAGGCCAAGCTCGGCGCAAACCAGCAGCATTAAGAGGGTCTGATTCATCATATATACGATGCCGCTTACCGTTGTCAACCAGGCAACCAGCCCGGTGATACCCAGGCCAATGGCCATCCAGTTAAAGGCCTTGGCAAGAAAAAGGCTGGAGGCCTGTCTTCGTACTGTTTCAGGAACAGCCGCATAGGTTTGTTGATGTACATTGCCAAACATGATTTTCTCCTTTTTTGTCAATAAGTGATAAGCAGTAAAAACATCCTGCACAGTTGCTATTATAATCATCGAATTTCATTCCAGCAACTTTTGCAGCGTCATTTCACATCTGTTGCAGTGAAAAAACAGTTCATACTCTCCCTGTCGATCACTGAGAATAAGTGAGGTATCGGCAATACCCTTTTTCCCGTGCGTCTGTGGGCAGATACCAAGTTGAAATTTTATGCAGTAGCGGGTCTGCATCAGCGGGAGTTTTGGTGTTTGCTGCGGGCGCAACTGCGGCACATCTTTGGTGCATTTTGCGCGATGTCGACGGAAAAAATCAATTGTTCGCTTGTTACCAATATTATCCAGTGTAGAGATTGTATCTCTTATCCAGGGGATGGAAGATGGTGTAAAATCAGCGTGTTTGCGTATATAGTTTGCCAGCCGTTGTCGGTGGTGATTGTCCAGCGCCAGCCTGCGCAGGTGATTAAGATTTGCTGCTGAAAGAAAGGGATTTCCTTCCAGGGTAACTGTTGTTTTAGTGATAAGAAAAGGAGTGCCGCCAGTTTTGACCAACTGTTTGTATGCGGCCTTTTGCCCCTGTTGCGGCTGTTTTGCCTCCTCCAGTGTAATCTGGATGGAAGTGGTGCTGCTGATGCCGTCTTCATCGGTAATAATGAGGCGTAAATTCTCCTGTTGTTGCAGGCAGTGGAGTTCAAGCGCCAATTTTCTGGGGGAGATGCTTTGTTGCAGTGCCCTGGTAAAACTGCTGTCGATATTGCGATAGAGTTTTGTGCCGGGCGGGCAGGGAAAATGCTCTTTTACGATGATGTTATCTCCGTCAACTCTGTTTACCCGAAAGCCGCATAGTTGATTGTTTATAAAGCAGCACAGGCCGTCTCCGGCGGCGAGTTTGGCTTTTTCTTGCAGGTAAATCACTTTTCCTGCTGTTTTTGCCACGGTACCAACAAAGGCTCCGGTTGCCTTTGGGCTGCGAATTTCTGCCGCGGCATTTCTTTTGCGGGTAAGGAAATAGTCTGTTCTTCCTCGGTGGAAACTTTTTTCAGGATCAGGGGTGAAAGAAAAACGGCATTGCCCCGAAGAAGCAGCAGAGAAATTCCCGTTGGTTAGTAAGGTATCCAGCTCTTTTCTATAGGCGGCGGTAACATTTTTGACATAATTTTTATCTTTAAGCCGCCCTTCAATTTTGAAGGAACGCACTCCGGCGCTGCTTAATGCCTCTAATTTTCCCGATAAATTAAGATCCTGCAAGCTGAGAAGATAGCTGTCCTGTTGCAGGATTTCCCCATTTTTTCGCCGCAGGTCAAATTTATGGCGGCAAAACTGGGCACACTCTCCCCGGTTGGCGCTGCGTCCAGCCATGACCTCACTGATATAGCACTGCCCGGAATAGCTGACGCAGAGAGCACCATGAATAAAACATTCCAGAACCACGCTGGTTTTGCTGCTGATCGTCTTTATCTGCTCAAGGCTTAATTCTCGTGCCAGAACCACTTGCTGAAAACCGATGGATTCAAGAAAGGCCACCTTTTCGGCACTGCGATTATCCATCTGCGTTGAGGCATGCAGGGGGATGGGGGGCAGGTCGCACTCCAGCAGCCCCATATCCTGAATAATCAGGGCATCGGCGCCAAGGTTATAGAGCTGGTGACAGAGCGCTACTGCCTGTTTGAGTTCGGTATCCTTAAGGATGGTATTAATGGCAATATAGACCCTGGCATGGAAGAAATGGGCATGGCGCACCAGCCGTTCAATATCGGCGAGGGAATTGCCCGCCGCAGCTCTGGCGCCAAAGGCTGGTGCGCCGATATAGACTGCATCTGCTCCGTGATTGATAGCAGCGATGCCAATATCAGCGCTGCCCGCGGGTGACAGGAGTTCAAGGGTATTCACAGATAATTTCCTGTTTTTTCTGGTTAATTCCGGTATTCAGGCAATCTTGAATACCCCTTGTTTCTAAACTTCTACCGTTTGTCCATGACGCGGTACAAAGGCGTTAAATCCCTCTTTTTGCAGATAATCGGCAAAGGTGGTGCTTTGTTCCTCTTCACCGTGGACTATGGCAATTTTTTTCACATCAAGATTCGACTCCTTGAGCACCCGCATCAAGTCGTTACGGTCGCCATGAGCACTAAAACCGCCGAGTCTGATTACATACGCTTTCAGGGGATATTCCTTATTGTAGAAACGTACCATTGGTGGCTCGCCCTTGCGACCACCTGCGGCAAACTCTTCACCCTTTTCCAGCAGCAGACGGCCAAAGGTGCCCGCCCCCATATAGCCGACCACCAGCACCGTATTGCGCTCGTCATGGATTTTATGGCGCAGGTGATGCAGTACCCGTCCGCCCTCGCACATGCCTGAACCGGCAAGAACAATATGGCTGCGGGTATCCCGGTTCAGTGCCATTGATTCCTCAACCGTCTGTACAAAGCGAAGCTGCGGAAAATCGAATGGATTGAGTCCTTTTTCCAGAAAGGTGTTATGGGTGTCTTCGTCGTAGGATTCAGGATGTTCACCAAAAACCTTGGTGATTTTACTTGCCAGCGGACTGTCTACCCATACCGGCATGGGTGGAATCTCTTTTTCCAGAAACAGCTCATGGAGAAAATAGAGCAGCTCCTGGGTGCGGCCATAGGAGAAGGCGGGAATAATGATCGAGCCGCCCCGATCCCATGTCTGTTCAATAACCTCCTTGAGGCGGGGTTTCATATCAACGATTGGGTCATGGAAACGGTCGCCGTAGGTGCTTTCCATAATCATCAGATCAATATGGCGGTGTTCTTCGGCAAATTGCAGGTTCGGATCACGAATAATGGGTTTGTTAAAGCGCCCCACATCCCCGGAAAAAAGAACGGTCTTGACTTTATCCCCTTTTTTTAGCTGAATAACAACCATTGCCGAGCCAAGGATATGGCCTGCCGGATAAAAGGTACACTCCATATCCCGGGCAATGGTAACGGGTGTTTTAAACGGTACCCCTGCAAGGTAGGAAAGCGCGTTTTCCGCATCTTCCATACTGTAGAGTGGTTCGATAATTTGCAGGTGCTGTTCAGCAAGAAGTTCGAGAACCTTGGCGTCTCGCACCTCATAATCGCTCCTTTTCAGCATCTTGCGAATTTCCAGTGCCTCGGATTTCCTTAGTTTTCCCTTGCCACCACTCTTCATCTTGCCGAGAAAGTGTTTCGCCGTCTTATAGTTAAGGTAGGAGGCATCGCCTTCCTGAATTTTTGCCGAATCAAGGAGCAGGTAGGAGGAGGCATCTGCCGTTGCTCTTGTGGTATAGACCTGGCCGCCAAAATGGCCGTTTTTGGTCAGTAACGGGATTCTGCCGGAGTGATCAATATGGGCATGCGATAGTACCATATTGGTTATCACTGCCGGATCAAAGGGCAGTGCCCTGTTTTTTACTTCTGTCTCTTTTCGTTTGCCCTGAAACATACCCAGATCAAGCAGGATATGGTCATCGCCGTTGGTAATGCAATGACAGGAACCGGTAACCTCTCTGACTGCGCCATAAAATGTTACGTGCATAGAACCTCCCTGGTGAAATTTATATTGCGTAAGTAAGTATATTTACAATATGGATATTGTTGCCGTCAAACGCTTTCCTTGATAGGCAATGAATTTTTATAAAACAGGTATTTTATATATAAAATTACTAAAAATAGAATTATATATTTATATATATAAAATATTTATATTATTTTGACCTCAAAACAATAGCGAAACAGATTATTACCGCAATGCCCTGCTTTTACAACAGAAATACGCTTTGTCTCTCTCCTGGTGATGATGGTATGTCTTTCTATTGTTTGCCATATTTCTTCCTGCTTCTCCGGTTTTGTCATAGCATAGAAATGGAGGGTTCCACCGCTGCATAACAGTGGAAGTGCTGTGGCAAGAAACAACTCTCCTCTCACCGGAAGCGGCATCACCAGACGATGGAATTTCTTGCCATCAAGGAGTTCCTGCGGCAGTTTGGCTGCATCGGCACAATAGAGCCGTATTTTATGCTGTAGTCTGTTTTTTGCACAGTTTTTTATCGCAAAAAGATGGGCGGCACGGTTTTTCTCTACTCCCACAACATGTTCAGCCTTGCTGTATTTTGCAATCATCAGGGGAAATGGTGCAATACCGGAAAAAAGAATCAGTACCCGCTCTGATGGTGCCACCAGCGAGGCTATCCGCCGTCGCTCGGTACCGCTGCGTGTTGAAAAATAGCAGCTGGCCAGATCAAGCTCATAGGCAAGGCCAAACTCGCGCACAAGGGTATGGGTGCGGTTTTCCCCGGCAATGACCTCAAGTCCTGTGGTACGGAATTCTCCCTTATGTTTATCCAAACGCCGTACAACTGTTTTTAGTTTGCGGTTGGTTTGCAGAATTGTTTTGCCGATAAGGGGTATGCGGTGGTGCAGGGAACTGTCAATGCGCACTATGGCAATATCGCCAACAATATCATAACTTCCCGTTAGCTGCTCCAGCTCTGCTTGCGGCAGATGTTCTTGCAGAATTTTTTTCAGATGGGTTGTCATCTATTTATAGAAGAAAGAGGAAGAGTTATTGTACAAAGGAAATAATAAGGAGTCTGTGCTAATCAGGCAATCAGAGTAAACTCTTCGCCAATTCCGGGTCATATCCCAGGCTTGCCTGCAATAATTGCCTTGTATATGGTTTTTGTACCTTTCTTCGTCGCAGATCATCAACAGTCACAGTCTCAACAATTTTGCCCTTTTTCATTACTGCAATTTTTTGGCACATATGGGCAATCACCGCCAAATCATGGCTGACCAGTATATAGGTCATTTTATATTTTTGCTGAAGCTGTTTAAGCAGGTTAAGCAGTTCTGCCTGAACAGAAACATCAAGGGCTGAGGTTGGTTCATCAAGCAGCAAAATTTCCGGGCGGAGAATAATTGCCCTGGCAATTGCCACCCGCTGGCGTTGCCCTCCTGAAAGCTGATGTGGAAAGCGATAGCGAAATCGGGTATCAAGTCCAACATCATCTAGAATTTTTTCTACCCTTTTGCCATTATCCCTGATCTTCTGTATTTTGAGTGGTTCTGAAAGGATCTGGTTAATTGTATGGCGAGGATGGAGCGAGCCATAGGGATCCTGAAAGATCATTTGCAACTTTTTATAAAACTCAAGAGAACGTTTTTTCCCAAGAGAGGTTCCATTTACAGCAATACACCCTTGCCAGTTCTGGTTAAGACCGGCAATGGCTCTAAGAATAGTGCTTTTGCCCGAACCTGATTCACCTACCAAACCAAAGCACTCCGCGGAAACGGCGGAAAAACTGATACCCTGCACCGCATCAATTCGTTGGGAACCGTGGCCAAAATGTATAAAAAGATCCTTGACTTCTATCATCTTACACCTGTCTGTGCAGCCAGCTTTCCTGACGGCTTAAAATATGAAGGAATTCTTTTTGCCTGTCAATTTCCGGCAGACAGGAAAGCAGCCCTTGCGTATAGGGGTGGCGAGCCTTATGCAGCTGAGAGGCTTCGCATTCCTCCATTATCTGACCACCATACATAACGATAACCCGATCACAAAAAGAGGCAACCAGTTGCAGATCGTGGCTGATAAATATCAGTCCCATTCCTCTTTTGGTTACCATATCATCGAGAATTTTCAGCACCTGCAACTGGACAGTTACATCAAGTGCTGAGGTTGGTTCATCAGCGATAAGAAGATCTGGTTCGGGAATAAGCATCATCGCAATCATGATTCTCTGTCCCATACCTCCTGAAACCTCATGGGGAAAATGATGATATACCTTTTCTGGCTCACGAATCTGCACTGCTTCAAGCATTTCCAGGGTTTTCTCTTTTGCCATTTGACGGCTTGCTGCATGATGAATGCGGAATGCTTCGGCAATCTGGCTGCCAATGCTCATAACAGGGTTCAGCGAAAAACGTGGATCCTGCATTACCATCGCCATTCGCCGACCACGTAGTTTACGCCGTTTTTTTTTATTTAATCCTTTCAGGTCAATTCCATCAAATTGCAGGGCATCTGCCATTACCGTTCCCGGGGGGCGGATTAACCCCAAAATGGCTCTGGCAGTCATTGATTTCCCGGAACCGGATTCTCCGACAATTCCCACCTTTTCCTTACCCATTTCAAGGTTAATTCCGCGAATTACCTTGACCTTGCCACGGACTGTATGAAAATTGACCGAGAGATTTTTAATGGTAAGTAATGACAAGACAGTCTCCCTTTTTTATTCACTTTTTGGGTCAAAAACATCTCGCAGGCCATCGCCCAGAAGATTGAACCCAAGGCTGACCAGAAAAATTGCCAGACCGGGCATCGCAGCAACCCACCAGTAATCTATCAAATATTCACGTCCGGTGGCAATCATCGCTCCCCATTCAGGTGTTGGCGGCTGGGCACCGAGCCCCAGGAAACCAAGCCCGGCGGCGGTGATAATTACTCCTGCCATATCAAGTGTCATCCGAATAACAACAGAAGTAAGACAAAGGGGAACAATGTGATAAAGCAGTATCCGTAGATGGCTGGCTCCTTGCAGCCGTGCCGCATGGATAAAGTCACTGTTGCGTAAGGTCAATGTTTCGGCTCGGCTTATACGGGCATAGGGCGGCCAGGTAGTAATGGCAATGGCTATAACTGCATTTTCAACCCCCGGCCCCAATACGGCAACAAAGGCCAGAGCGAGAATAAGACGGGGAAAGGCCATAAAAATATCAGTTATTCTCATTAAAATAGAATCCCAGACTCCGCTAAAATAGCCAGCGATGATACCTATCAACAGACCAAGTGGTGCAGAAATGGCGGCAACCATAACAATAATGGCTAGTGACAATCTGGCACCGTAAACCAGTCGGCTATAAATATCTCTGCCCAGATGGTCGGTTCCCAACAGAAAATCACCGCAAGGAGGTAAAAGTCTCTGAGCCAGATTTTGCTCATTGGGTAGATGGGTCGCCAGCAGAGGCGCAAAAACAGCGACTATTATCAGCCCGAAAATAATAAGCAATCCCGTTATTGTCAGCGGATTTTGACAAAGGCTGCGTAAAGCAAGATACATCCTTCCCAGCCGAGCCTGAGTATCGGAGGCTGGGCTTTCCGACAGTAACCAGTCCTTTAATGAATCAGCCTGGATATTACTCATGAGTTCACCCTCTTATCAAAAATGGTATAGAGGATGTCGGAAAACATATTTATTCCAACAAATACCGCACCAACTATCACCGTTCCACCCAGCACAGCCGACATATCAGCACTAAAAAGGGAATTGGTGATATACATGCCGAGTCCTGGCCATGCGAAAATGGTTTCGGTCAGCACGGCACCCTCCAGAAGGTAGGCGTAGGAGAGGGCAATTACCGTTATAAGCGGCACCATTATATTTCTCAGTGCATGGATCCAGATTACCCTGAACTCACTGGCCCCTTTGACTCTGGCGGTGATAATATATTCTTGACTTAACTGTTCCAGCATAAATGAACGGGTCATTCTGGCAATATACGCCAATGAAAAGTAGCCCAGCATAAAGGCCGGCAACACAATATGATGACAGGCATTGGTAAAAACCTGCCACTCCTGTGCCAGAAGGCTGTCTACCAGAATAAGCCCCGTTACCGGCTCGACGATATATTCATAGGCAATATCAAGTCGCCCCGGTCCACCAACCAGACCAAGTTTGGCATAAAATACCAATAGAGCAATCAATCCCAGCCAGAAGATTGGCACTGAATATCCCACCAATGAAACAAACCTGATTATATGATCTGGCAGTCGGCCTTTCCATACTGCGGCGGTGACTCCCATTGGTACGCCAATCAATACACCTATAATGGTTGCTGCAGTGGAAAGCTCCAGGGTGGCAGGAAAAAATTGGCGGATATCCTCAATAACTGGCTGGCCGGTAAGTATTGATGTGCCAAAATCCCCGTTAAGGATATCACCGAGATAAAGGAGAAATTGTTTATATAGTGGAAGATGCAGGCCAAGTTCATGAAAAACCTGATCGTAGGTCTCCTGACTGGCTCGATCTCCAACCATTGCCAGCACTGGGTCGATAGGGACAACCCGTGAAATACAGAACGTAACCAGCAGCAAGCCCAGAAAGGTGGCTATAACAGATAATACCGTTTGTCCGGTAATCAAAAGCAGCTTTTTTCCGCCTTTCTGAATCATGCTGTGTCTCCCCAAAAAAAACAGAATATTTCAGGCCAATCGTCAACAGATCAGCCTGATAAACACGTTCTATAATAAAGAATTTGCAGATTATTGTTGCCTATTCTTTTTTTACGTTACGAAAATAGATCTCATCGGTTACCGGCCCCATAACAAAACCTTTAACCTCTTTTTTCATTGCCACCTGGTTATTTGCCTGAAACATGATGATATAGGGTGATTGTTGTTGAATTTCTTTCTGGATATCCAGATACATTTGCTGTCGTTTGGTTGAGTCTTTCTCCATCGCTGCCGCTCTCGTTCTTTTACTTAACTCTGGAATATCCCAAGCGTTGCGCCATGCAGAGGAGCTCACCTTGGCGGCATCAGAGTTATCTGCATTAAAAGCAAAGGAGTTGGCATTGGAATGGATATCCATAAAATCAGGCCCCCAGTAAATCAGCAGCATATCGTGGGCACGATCCCGATATTTGGTGATAACTTGAGCCCCTGTGCCGGGAATAATGTTCAGTTTAATATCTGCCTTGGCAAAGCTCTGTTGAATTGCCTGAGCCATATTCATAAAAACAGGGTTGTTGATTACATCAAGTTCAAGTGAAAATCCATCTGGATACCCCGCTTCTGTTAGCAGATTTTTTGCTTTTTCCACATTGTAGGAGTAGGGAGTATCTGTTAAGGAACCAGGAAAACCGACTGGCCAGAAAGATTGGTGTACCTTGTATTGTCCTTTCAGAAAGGTGTCGGTCATATACTGGTAATCAACCAGCCAGCGGAGAGCTTCCCATACCTTGGGGTTCTGCAACTCTTTTGTTTTCTGGTTCAGACCGAGAAAATGTACTGCTGCCTGGGGATAATCGCGTATCACAATATCGTCATCTCCCTTCATTGCCTGAAGCTGGTCGATATTAAGTCCCATGGCAATATCTACATCCCCTTTTTCCAGAAGCAGACGTTGAGTCGTTGCTTCTTTGATATGCCTGAAAATAACCCTTTCTACAGCAGGTGAGCCATGACGATACTCTTTATTGGCTTCCAGAACCACGGCAATATTTGGTTTCCAGTCTTTTAGAAAAAAGGCACCGCCGCCAGCAGAATGTCGTCGCAGCCAGTTATGCCCCATATCACCATTCTTTTCATGGGCAAGAACGAGCTTTTTATCGACCACCGAACCAATTCCTGCAGCCAGACAATTTAATACAAGACTTGGCGCAAAATCCTCAGTGATGGTTAGTTGCAAGGTCTTATTATCTATGGCACGAACCAGTTCATGCACATTGTCAGCATTCCAGCCAAACTGGGTCAGAATAAATGAAGGTGTTTTTTTCAATAGTACTCCCCGTTGCAGGGAGAAGGCTGCATCATGAGCAGTTACCGGGTTGCCGGAATGAAACTTCAGCCCCTCTCTAAGGGTAAAAGTGATGGTTTTACCATTTTCTGAGACTTCCCAGTTTTCTGCAACTCCACCGACCAGTGTAGACAGATCTTCCGGCTCATACATCATCAGTTTGTCATAAACATTGGCAAGAATTTCGGTGCCGGTAAATTCAAAGGTTTCTGCTGGATCAAGGGTAATAATATCGTCTATATTTGCAGCAACAACAAGTGTGTTTTTCGGGGAAGCCGACCAGCAATATTGACTAAATGTCAAGAATATACTTAGTAAGACGAAAACTACTAGCGCAATTTTTTTCATACGTCCCCCCTCTTTTGTTTGTTTTTGATTCATCTTGTCTTAAGCAGAAAGATGTTAGGCATTCAAGAAAAGATACCATTTTCAGGAAATGATTACGAATAAATTTTCATAATCGCATAGTTCCATAGCTGTTTTTATTGCTGTTTACTTTAAAAAATGTTTTCTCGAAGTGTTGTCAGGAAAAAAACGGAACAGAAAAGAAAAACATGGTACATTGAGAAACTTGCTTGCTCAAAAAAGGGCAAAATTCAATTTTCTACAAGGAGAAATTCTATGAAATGTTTACAGAGATCTGTCTTGCTGTTGACCGCAGCGGCAATGATTGCCATCCCCGCTGGCAATGCGTTTGCCAAGAAAAAAATCCGCTGGAAACTGGCGATGACCTGGTCTTCAACGATGGTTCCTATCTCCAATGCTGCTCCCCGGCTGGCGGAGCTGGTGAGAGAGATGACTGGTGGCAATTTTGATATACGGGTGGAAGGCTCGGAAAAACATAAGGCACCTTTTGGTATCCTTGATATGGTAAAGGGTGGTCAGTATCAGATGGGGCATAGTGCATCCTACTACTGGAAGGGAAAAGATATAACCACCATTTTCTTTACCACCGCACCCTTTGGTATGACTTCTGAGGAGCAGTTCTGCTGGCTTCTTTATAATGGCGGGATGGAACTCCAGCAAAAAATATATGACAAGTTTGGTGTATATTCCCTGCCTGGCGGCAGTACCGGCGTACAGATGGGCGGCTGGTTTCGCAAGGAGATCAAATCTCTTGATGATCTCAGTGGTCTGAAAATGCGTATTCCCGGGCTGGCGGGAGAAGTTTTTGCCAAACTTGGTGTTAATGTGACCAATATCCCGCCGG
>PDWI01008145.1_pt1 | contig 12434 bp, 12 predicted proteins | sample 1430891 | NCBI WGS metagenome assembly PDWI01 (sample SAMN01162508, study PRJNA174530) | Oral metagenome, whole genome shotgun sequencing project. | biome: Marine environment; feature: Marine mammal; material: Swab sample of the gingival sulcus; isolation source: swab sample of gingival sulcus... | reverse complement strand
AACCACAATCATATTGGTTCTTTTATCCACAGAGACAACTCCTCTTTCTGGAGTAAGCAGTCTTTTGACATGGGGAAGAATATCCTTTGAAGCATCGGAATAATTGACGGAAATATACTCTGTTTGCAAGGGGGCACCCTTATGGTTCCGGGCCAGGTCTTTTTGTCTTTCCTCGGCCATTTGACGGCGCTGTTTCTCTTCTTCCAGCAAGGTTTCCAGTGTGCAGATACGGATGACAGAACCATCCTTCTTTTTTCCCAGGCGATTCATCTGAAGCACCAGATCAAGGACCTGATCCCAGGGAACCGGATGCTCCAGAGTCATGGTTACCTTCCCCTGGACATCCTCATCCACGGCAAAATTCAGCCTGCTGATCCTGCTCAGGATACGAAATACATTTTTGATATCTGTCTGGAAAAAATCCAGCTGAATTTTTTCTCCCCTGTACCTGGGCAAACCTGGGAGGCTTTCCTGTATCGGGGGTTGGAGCAAATGGGAAGAAGGCTGTCTGTCAGAATCCATGGGAACAGGCTTCAGGGCAGTGTTTCTTACAGCAGAAGGGGAGGACTGCTCTTCTTCCGGTTCCTGTGCCATAAAAGAAATAGTTTCCGATTCTGAAAAACCATCCTCCGGGCAACCATCCTCCTTTTTTGACAAATCCGGCAACGTCCCTGCAGGCCGGGGAATACAGCCAAACACAAACAAAGTTTCTACAGCCAAAATAAGACACAAAAATTTCCCCAAACATCCAGCCAGGGTTTTTCGGTGACTTATCCCATCTTATTCCTCCGTATCTTCATGCAATTTGATTTCTTGCAGATGCTCTGTTCCATCGGATAAAATCTCCCGGATGAGAATACCATCCCTGAAAATTTCTGTTACCTGTCCCTGGTTTCTGCCCACGGTCATACCAATACGAACTTCATGGCCTTTTCCGTCAGGCTCTTCCAGCAATGCAATCCTATAATCCGGTGCAAAAACAATTCCTGTCAAACGCAGGGTCTCCATGTCCAGGCTCTCTGATAATGGAGCGGGGATATGGCCCTTCTTACCTGTTTCTGGCAGAACCCCGGATGATGGCCCCAGCCGATCCAGGGGAAGCATCAGGGGAGCAAAAGGATCAATCATATTCTGAAAATCATATAGCAGAGACTGACGTTTGACAAAAGAGTGGTACGGACAGGATTGGGTAGCGGAATATGCATCCAGAACTTGCGGGGTTGGATTTTTGGGGACAGAAAAGGACTGATGATTCGCAGCAGTATCATCGCCGGAACCACATCCGGCCAGACATAGCATCCCGATGACTATCAATGCCGAAATATTTTTACAGGAAACACCGATAATTTTTCCAGTTCTGTTCATGTTCAACTGCCCCCATAAAAAGACAATATTGAACGATTCCGACTGTTACAAGAACCTGAAGAATCTTTGTTTTTACTGAATTATCGTTGTCTTATTCTTTGCTGTAACGGCCACGGGCCGCTTTGGTCCATCAACAACCAGACGCAACCAACAACAAACAATAAAAGTAATCTAACAACTTATAGATACTTTCATAATTTTTCCACAAACACAATGAATTTATTTTCCCCTGATCCACCATCAGAATGCCACCTGGGTTGTTAGCTGCGGCAGCATCCCCCTGCGACGTATGCTGAATACGACTCCGGGTGCTGCTGCCTTGCATCTGGCATCTTGCTGGTGGCCAGGAAATAGGCGTATGTGTTATAAAATAAAATCGTTATAAAATCAGGCGGTGGATTTAGGTCTATAGCCCATTGCATTACTTTTATTTTTTTTGCTATGGCTGATCTGGAGGATAAGAGACCCAGTCCGCCCTCGGCCGTTATACAAAGCGTTCCATCAAATTCTTGATTACCTCATCCACATTCTCCGGGGTTACCTTGTATTGGGCACAGATATTTCGTACCTGATCCATGTTCAAACTTGCTTTCATATCTTCCGGGCCCCGGAAAAATCCCATTCTCCGGCCCACTTGATAATGCACCTGATCTTCAGGAGGAAGAGCAAAAAAATCATCAATAATCCCGATGAGTCTTTCCTTATCCTGGGGGAATTTCCCTTCAATGGTTTCAAAAAGATTAAGAATATGGTCGCTTTTTATTACCGAGGTAATCCCATCCAATGCTTCCAGGAACATTCTGATTTCCTTGGCGATCATGGCATCAGAGGGTTTTTCGAAATCCCCCTGGGCTTCCTGATGGGCCAGAACCGTTCCTCTGGTTACCGCAAGGGTGCGCAGGCGAATAAAATCAGGATTGATGCTGTTGAGAGCCGAGGCTGACTCCAGGGCATGTTCCACGGACAGATCCACGCCGCCAAGGCCGGGCATAATATATTCAGATAATTCCATACCTGCCTGCTTTACCTTGAGTCCGGCAGTGATGTGGGTTTGTTTATCAACGCCTTTTTTTATCCGTTTCAATATCTTATCAGAGCCGGTTTCCATGCCCACATGGATGCGGTTCAGTCCGGCCCGGGACATCCGGGCAAGATGTTCATCACTGATCCTTGCAATGGTATGGCTTCTGGCATAGGTTGTAATTCGCTGCACCTGGGGAAAACATTCCCGGAGATGTTCGAGAATCCGAATCAATTTTTCAGGTTTCAGGATCAGAGAATTGGCATCCTGGAGAAAAATACCTTCCATTCCAGAGAGATACCAGTTCAAAGCGGCATGAAAGGCTGTTTCATCCTCAATTTCGTATTTTTTGAAAAACCCTGCCAGGAGAGAGCGGTTCAGAACATGAAATCCTCCAAATTCACTGCTAATCTTTTCTATATATTCATGAATAATATCAATATCCTGTATAATATGCTCCACAGGACGGAAAGAAAATTTTCTGTTGGTATATACCCGGCAAAAAGTACATTGATTCCAGGGACAATTTCTGGTCAGACGCAGCAAAAGGCTGTATGCCTCGCTGGGAGGCCGTATGGGGCCCTGTTCAAACCCCTGATATGAATTCTTATCCAAAATGATGTTTTCCATTTATATTAACTTCTTATATTTATTAAATAATTTATTATTGTCAGCCATCCTGATAAATCTGGACAATCATATCTTGATGGAAGCCCATTTGGGATATCCTATTGAGTTTTATTGATTTTCGTATAACGGCCATGGGCCGCTTGGGGATGTGATCATCCAGATTGATCAACAACAAAGAATGGAAGTAATGCAATGGGTTATAGAAACTTTCATATAAAATACAATTATCAATTTTCACAGCACACTTCCATGTACCCATGAAAATCATAAGCATATTTTCTGGAAAAGCTACTGACAAAAGAAGAAGCACAAGATTTTATATAGACAAAATTCTTTTTTCCCGGCGTGTTAGATTTATCTAAAAATCACAGAATACTTTCCCGGCCGTCATAAAATCTGGTTCAGAAACGTCCTGGTACGCTCCTGGGCAGGTGCCGTAAAAAACTGCTCTGGTGTTCCTTCTTCCATGATCTGCCCATCAGCCATGAAGATTACCCTGTCTCCCACTTCTCTGGCAAAACCCATCTCATGGGTAACGCACACCATGGTCATACCTTCCCTTGCCAGGGTTTTCATTACATCCAGAACTTCTCCGATCATTTCCGGATCCAGGGCAGACGTGGGTTCGTCAAAAAGCATGATTTTGGGATCCATGGCCAATGCCCTGGCAATGGCAACCCTCTGCTGCTGTCCCCCTGACAGATTCGACGGCCAGGCATGGGCCTTGTCAGAAATGCCCACCTTTTCCAACAGGCTCATGGCTTTTTCTTCTCTTTCCTTTTTATCCCGTTTCCGAACCAGCTTCTGGGCCAGGGTTACGTTGCCCAGCACATTTTCATGGGGGAACAGGTTAAAGGACTGAAACACCATGCCCATTTCTGCCCGAACCTTGTTAATGTCTGTCTGGGGAGCGCAAATATCCACTCCATCCACAAGAATCTGCCCTTCATCAATACTTTCCAGACGATTCAGACATCGCAAAAGAGTACTTTTTCCTGAACCTGAAGGGCCGATAATTACCACAACCTCTCCTGGTTTCACAGCGTTGGACACATTGATCAGGGCTTTTACCTCATTGGGCACATGAAAGGTTTTATATACATTTTTTATTTCTATCATTGTGGCAGTCGTGTTCCTGTTTTTACATAAAACAGCCTTGAAAAATTCAAAACCGTCATTATTATTTCCAGATTCGCAGGCGAATTATGTTTATTTTCATAACTATCATGCAGCATATTGCCATATAAAAGCAATCAAAAACTGGACAGCTTTTTCAGGGAAAGCCGGTAAAAATCTGTTCTTAATATAAATTTAGCTTGAATATCAAGGCAATATCTGCAACAATGGATTCAGACAATTTGAATTCATATTTATATGAAAGTCTCTATAAGTTACTAAGTTACTTTCATTCTTTGTTGTGGGTTGATCTGGAGGATGGCATCCCCAGTCGGCCCGTGGCCGTTATAGGGAAACACTATAAGTCGAACAAATTGATATTTTTATGCAGGAAAGAACGCAGCATAAACCAAAAAATTTATTTCAAGAACAGGAGACCCCATGAAAGTAAAATTCAAAAGAATTCTCTTTGCCTCTGATTTATCTGCGGATATGAAGCAGATCTTTGAACAGGCAGCTGCCATGTCCACCTATTTAGATGCAGAACTTATTATTGCCCATATAATGGAAGAAGGCGAATCAAGCTCCCAGAAACAGGTAAGAATGGTTTTTGGAGAAGATTTGTTTGAAAACATCAAAAACCAGCGCAAAGAAGGGGCCAGAAATATACTCATCGGAAAAAATACCGATGCCCTGAAAATTCGCCAGGCCATTTCTGGACTATTAACAGAAAACGATCCAGAAAAGGCAGACATGATGTCCCCTGTTGCAGACGTTATTGTTGTGGAAAGCACCTCGGTTGCCAACGAGCTGATCGAGATCGCCAAGGAAAAAGAATGTGATTTTATCATTACCGGTTGCAAGCAGAAGGGCCTGATCGCAAAGGCAATGGGAAGCAAACTCATCCGCAAGATACTCAAAAGAAGTCCCATTCCCGTATTTGTTATCCCCATAACAGACCCCCAATAATGTCCCAAAAAAGGGGCCGTGGATGCAAACTTTTCATACCGGCCCCTTTGTGTGATTTGTGATATAATCGAAATTTTCATAATTCAAAATAACGGTCACGGGCCGCCGTCTGGATATGTGATCCTCCAGACTGGCCCACAAAAAAAGAATGACAGCGGTAAACGATATTGTATTGATCCATCTGGAAGATAAGCCCATCAGCTTTGCCAGGGTGGAAGCCATCTTTCCAGACCATAAAAAAGACTGGTTCCAAATCAAACTTCTCATGCTTCAGGTTCCTCTTCAGGTGGTAACCTGGATATTAAGGGACGAGTACATTAACGGGACCCAGTTTCACATGAACGGACAGAGGATGCGCCTGGAAAGGGTTGTGTGCCCGGATACGGATATTCCCGATATTTCAGAGTCCCGCTCCAAAAAAGAAAAAACAGCACCCTCCCAGGATTCCAAAGGCAAGGTTGTTTCACTTTCGGCCTTTCGCAAGAAAAAAGAATAAAAATCAACCCCCCAGCAAGAACCTCCCATGAGTTCCTCCCGCCCCATTGTTCTTTCGGCATCCCGGCGTACGGATATTCCCGGATGCTATACATCCTGGTTCATGGACTGTATTTTTCAGGGACGCTTTCAGGTTCGGCAGCCCTTTACCGGAGAATACAAAACCATATATGTACAACCGGAAAATACCCACTCCATTGTATTCTGGTCTAAGAACTACGGCCCCTTTCTTGCGGCCCAGGCAAACAGCATATTAACGGAAAAGGGTTTTTCCCTGTATTTTCATTTTACCATTAATTCAGAAAACCATTTGCTGGAGCCCAACCTGCCTCCATTGGAAAAGCGGCTGGGGCAGCTGGAGGCACTGGTTCGCTGCCACGGCCCGGATAAAATTGCCTGGCGGTTTGGGCCCATTTGCTTTTATGAAGACGAACAGGGAAATACAGGCAGTAATCTTGATGATTTTGCCGAAATTGCCAGATGTGCTGGCAAACTTGGAATTGGCAACTGCGTTGTCAGTTTTTATGATCCCTACCCAAAGGTAGAAACCCGACAGCAATTTTTATTTTCCCGCAGCAAAAAAACTGTCAGAATGATTATCCCGGATACAGCCAGAAAAATACGGATTATCAGAAGAATGGCCGACCATATCAAACCCTGTAAGATGACCCTGGCCCTTTGCTCGGAAAAAGAGCTGTTCTCGGCCATTTGCCCGGAACCGGATCTGTTTTCTCTTCCAGACAGGGAGCCTGCCCCTGGGAATCTTGTGGAAAACGCCTGTATCGACGGCCGGCTCCTTCAAAAATTGTATGGGGGCCATCCCTGCCTTGAAAGGGACAAAAACCAGCGTATGGCCGCAGGATGCCGATGTACCCAGGCCGTGGACATTGGTTCCTATGAAGATCATCCCTGTTCTCATAATTGTCTGTTTTGCTATGCCCGCACGGCCCTGGATGTACAAATCCGTCAGCAGCGTTCCTTCCCGAACCAGCGGTGGGGAATTTAATCCACACAATAAACCCCTTATGGAAAACCATTTTTAAGAATGCCTGACACGATATGAAAATTCAAAATCTTGATATTCCAGGTTCCACTTTTCTTGCTCCCCTGGCAGGAATTACCAATCTTCCCTTCCGGCGTATGGTCAAATCATGCGGCTGCGCTGTGGTGTGCTCGGAAATGATCAGTGCCAAGGCCCTTTTGCATGGATCAGAAAAAACCATTGCCATGATTCAATCCAGCCCGGAAGAAAAACCTTTTTCTGTGCAGATTTTTGGAGCAGAACCAGAATCCATGGCCTATGGAGCAAAAATCATCACACAAAGCGGCCACGCAGATATTCTGGACATCAATTTTGGATGCAGTGTAAGAAAAGTCATCAAACAGGGGGCAGGAGCTGCGTTAATGAAAGATATGACCAGGGCAAAAGCTGTGATTGACGCAGTACGAAAGGCCACTGATCTGCCCCTTACCATAAAGATCAGAGCCGGCTGGGACCCATCCGGCTCCCAGGCCATGGAACTTGCCCGGATGGCCGAAGGCCAGGGAGTGGACGCCATTGTGGTACATCCGAGAACCGCCACCCAGGGATTTTCCGGCAGGGCAGATCAGGATTTGATCCGACAAATCAAAAACAAGGCAAAAATTCCTGTCATTGGAAACGGAGACATCTGCTCCCCGGAAGATGCCAGGCAGATGATGGAACAAACCGGATGTGACGCTGTCATGACAGGCAGGGCCGTTCTTGGCAACCCTTTTCTGACGGCCCAGATTGAATCCTTTTTACAAACAGGCCGCTACCTGCGGTATCCTGTTACCGCTGTATTTGAAAAAATGGAAGACCTGACCAACATGTACACAGAACATTTTGGAGAAGACATTGCCTGCAAACTTCTCAGGGGAAGGCTTTCCTGGTTTATCAAGGGATTGCCCGGAGCATCTGCCTTTCGCAGACAATTATCCGGTATTGCCTCATCAGACCAGGCCCTGGAACTCATTGGCTCCCTGCGCTCCCAGATACAAACATCTTCAGAGGAAAGGCCGCAGGAAAAAATTTGATGACAGACCTGACCCTATGATTTTTCATATACGGCCGTGGCACAGGAGCTGATCCCCCCCCTGGGGGTAAATTCGCCGGTTACCTCCATTCTCAAGGGAGAAATTACCGAAACCAGATCATCGAGAATCTTATTTACCGCATGTTCATAAAACATGCCCACATTCCGGTATTGTAAAAGATAATATTTCAAAGATTTTAACTCCACAATATATTGATCCGGCTGATAGTCGATGATAATGGTTCCGTTGTCAGGAAGCCCTGTCATGGGACAGACAGCCGTATATTCCGGCTGTACAATCTGAATATCAATGGTGCGCTTTTCCCGGTAAACATAATCAGCGGCCTCAAGCAGGCTGGAATCAATAGTCTCTGGCCCCTGGATTTCAAATGGAGTTTTATAATCTTTATTTTTCATAGAAACAGCTCTCCTTCACTGCGGAAAACTCTGTCAAGACCTTTTTTGGAAAACACAATCTGCCACAGCTGATTTTTCCTGGCCCTGAAGCTGGCTGCGGATACAAGCAGATAATAAGTCCACATACGGAAAAACCGTTTGTCATACCTGTCTTGTATCTGATGATAGTTTTCAACAAAGTTTTTATACCATACCATAAGAGTAGAATCGTAGTACAGCCCAAAGTTGTGCCAGTCTTCAATCATAAAACGTCTTTCTGCAGCCTTGCAGATTTGGGCGGCAGAAGGCATCATGGAGTGAGGAAAAATATAAGTGCTTATCCAGGGATCAGAAGATGTAACCGAGTGATTGCCTCCAATGGTATGCAGTAAAAACAAACCCTTGTTGTCCAATACCTGATACACCTTATTCATGAATCTCCGGTAGTTCCTCCACCCGACATGTTCGAGCATTCCCACGGAGACCACCCGGTCATACTTCCCCTGTAATTGCCGGTAATCCACAAGCTCTATGGTAACATCAAGTCCCCTGGACGCTCTTCTGGCATATTCTGCCTGTTCCCTGGACACGGTAACCCCGGTTATGCTTGCGCCGTAATTTTTGGCAGCGTGAATGGCAAAGCCTCCCCATCCGCAGCCTATATCCAAAACCTTCATCCCCGGTTTCAAACCAATTTTCCGGCAGATGAGATCCAGTTTTTTTGTCTGGGCCTGTTCCAGATCTTGTGCATGATGCCAATAGGCGCAAGAATAATTAAGTCCCTTGTCCAGCATAAGGGAAAACAGATCGTTTCCCAGATCATAATGGTGTTTGCCAATGACAAACGCCCGGGTTCGCCTCTGTATCTGGTTCTGAATACTGACAAGATAATTTTTGATATTATTCCATATCCGCTTGGCTCCGGCAGGGGCTGCTTTTTCATCTGCATCGGCTATCAGCAGCCGATGAAACAGCTGATCCAGCGCCGGGCAATCCCACCAGCCGTCCATATACGCCTCTCCCAATCCCATGGAACCCTGGGTTGCAACCCGTTTATAAAACAAGGGGTTATGTATTTGCACATCCCAAGGCCTTTTTCCGCCAGCCTGAATATCCAGAGATTTCATTATGGCATGAATCATTTGTTCTGATTTTCTGTTTAGCATTATGAATCCTCCTTTAACGTATTTTATATTTTTCAGGTATTATGGATGGTAATTTCCCGAAAGGAGCTTTTAAATCTGAAATAAAAAAAGAATAGTTGTCTGAACAATGACCTCCAGAAGGAAAGGTGCGAAATATTCCAGCCCGCTGATTCTGTTTTCCATGTCCTAAACCAGCCGTCCAAAATTATAAGCCCTTGCGTTCCATTTCATCACGTTGCCTGATAACGGCCACGGGCCTATTCACGTAAGAATACCATCCAGACTGTTCAAAAGCAACAAAGTTACTTTGACCCTGATCCACCATCAGGATGCCAGATGCAACGCAGCCCGATTTCAAAAAACAGGAGCAGACCTGAGGCTTATTAGGCATACAAACCAAGGCGATGGGGTTGAATACAACCCAGCAGGTGGCATTCTGATGGATAATCAGGGATATTTCTTTTTATTTCCAGCAAAATAGTATATATATCTATGCGTAACAGAAAAAAATAAAAGAAGTCAGGTGATATATCCCTATGGAAGAATATTTTGAAACATCTCCGCAAATAAAACCAGAACACATCCTTGATATCCTTGTTCGGGGAAAATGGCTGCTGGTTATACCCCTGTGCATTACCCTGACCATTGGTATAGCCAAAACCCTGACTGCGAATAAGATATATGAGGCATCCACCCTGATTCTTATCCAGCCCCAGAGGGTTCCCACAAATTATGTGCAATCGGTTGTAACAGACAATGTGAATCAGCGGATCAGTACAATGTCCCAGCAGATTCTGAGCCGAAGCAATCTGGAGCGGATCATCAACCAATTTGGATTGTACGACAATCAAAAGGGGATGTACCTGGAAGACAAAATCGCGAGTATGAGAAAGAGAATCCAGATTAAACTGGATCGGGGCAGGTCCAGTTCAAAAACCTTTTCCATTTCTTACCGGGGAAGCAACCCTGACAGGGTCATGCGCATTGCCAATACCCTGGCGGCATATTACATGGATGAAAACCTTCGGGTAAGAGAAGCCCAGGCTGTTGGCACCAGTGAATTCCTGGATTCAGAACTGGAAAAAACCCGTAAAAACCTTGAAGAAAGAGAACAGCGCCTGGCCGCATATCGAACAAAATATATGGGAGGGCTTCCCGACGAGCTGGACTCCAATTTAAAAACCCTGGACAGACTCCAAAAACAATTAAGCGATAAAAACATGGAACTCAGGGAAGCCAGAAACGCAAAAGCCATGATTGAAACCCAGATTTCCCAATCCAGGGAAATGCTGGTCCAGCCATTTGAAGATCCCTTTGCCTCTTCTGATTTTGAGGATTACAATACTCTGGTTGACTCCATGAATGAAAACAATCTCAAGGTTGCCCAGGCCCAGTACGATAATCTCCTCCTCCAATATACGGAAAAACATCCTGATGTGGTAAAAATCAAAAAAACCATTGACAAACTTACCGCTATTGTAGAGGCCGAACGAAAGGCCTTCAAGCAAAAACAGCAGGAAGAACTTGAAAAGGAAAAATTGCAGGAAGAAGAAAATTCCGCCCCGATCTCAACGGATCAGTCAAACATGGAATTTACTGCCGTACAGCAGGGCTCTCAACTCCAAAACATAAAAAAGCTCATAGAAACCCTGAAAGGCGATATTAAAACCATTGAAGAAAAAATGGCTCTGTACCAGCAGCGGGTGGAAGATACGCCCAAACGAGAGCTGGAACTTCAATCCCTGAAAAGAGATTACGCAAATATCCAGGGGGTTTACCATTCTCTTCTCGACAGGAAACTGGAAGCAGAACTTTCCGTGAACATGGAACGAAAGCAAAAAGGGGAGCAGTTCAAAATTCTGGATCATGCCCAGCTGCCGGAAAAACCCATCTCTCCAAACGTCAAGATGCTGTTTTTGCTCTCTGTGGCAAGCGGCCTTCTCTTTGGAGGCGGAGTATTGTCCGTAAAAGAAATCATCAATTTTTCCGTAATCCGCCGGGATGACCAGATAGAAAACAGACTGGGGCTCAATGTTCTGGCTGTCATCCCGGTATTGAAAAGCTCAAAAGATATTATGAGACAGCGTATAATACAGGTATTTTTTGTGTTGTGCTGTTTGTACGCGTTTTCATTTTTATCCTTCTTTGTCATACTGAATCAAAAAGGAATCGATAGAACCATCCGTTTTTTATATAAAATTATAATCTAAACCAGGCTTCTTTCCTGATACTTACGAAGAGATAACAGCCCAGGCCGGTAAAAATTATGAAGCAGAACACAGACGAAAAAAAACAATCTGAAATATATGACTATGATGTAAAATTTCCTGAATACATAGATTCGGGAATGGTAACCATACTCAAACCCTATTGTTTTGAAGCGGAACAATTCCGGCAGATAAAGACCAGTATTCTGTTTCCTGAAAACGGACTGCCGGCACGAACCATAATGATTACAAGTCCTTCTCCCGATGAAGGTAAATCCTTTGTTTCTGCCAATCTTGCTGTGAGCATGGCCCAGAGTATTGATGAATACGTTTTGCTCATGGACTGTGATTTGCGCTCTCCTTCCATCCACGCCATGTTTGGTATGGACGATCCTGACATAAAGGGGCTGAGTGAATACCTTGCCAATGAAATTCCCCTGGAAAAAGCCCTTCACAAGACATTTATCAAAAAACTGACCCTGCTTCCTTCAGGAGAAATTCCCGATAATCCCGCAGAGCTGATATCCTCAGAGCACATGCGGAATCTTGTCAGCGAAGTCCGGGAGCGTTACAGCGACCGTTATATTCTCATTGATACACCTCCTCCCTATCTGACCGCAGAAACCAATGCCATTGCACGGCACGTGGACGGCATTATTCTGGTGGTCCGCCATGGAAAAACCCGAATAAAAGAAGTACAGGATATTATTGATATTTACGGAACGGAAAAAATTCTGGGTGTGGTTCGAAATTTTTCCCAGAAAACCATTGGATCAGACTATCCCAGATACGGAGGAGAATACCACAGACAGGGCAACTACGGAATAAAACGAGGCTGATTCTGAAATCTTTCCACAATATATTGTTATGCTTAGAATATTAAAACAATATTTTCCCATACGAAACATGGTGTTCTTTGGAGTGGAGACTTCTGTCATTTTCGGAAGCCTGCTTTTGTCCACTGTCTATCTGACTCTTTTTCCCATACAGGCGCCGGGCACAGTTGCTTTACTTAAAATATCTTTAATTACAA
>PDWI01008144.1_pt1 | contig 12435 bp, 10 predicted proteins | sample 1430891 | NCBI WGS metagenome assembly PDWI01 (sample SAMN01162508, study PRJNA174530) | Oral metagenome, whole genome shotgun sequencing project. | biome: Marine environment; feature: Marine mammal; material: Swab sample of the gingival sulcus; isolation source: swab sample of gingival sulcus... | reverse complement strand
AAGTGGATAGAGCACTGGTGGCTCTCCCGGACTTCAAATCCGGTGTAGCGGGTTAATAGCTCGCTAGGTGGGTTCGATTCCCATGCACTTCCGCCATTTTTTTATGCAGACTGTTTTTCTTTTATCAGGGGATGCCCCATTTCCTCTCGCTGCGCGACATATTTCTTGGCAACCTTTCTTGCAATATTTCTGATTCGACCAATATACCGAGTGCGCTCTGCGACGCTGATGGCCTTGCGGGCATCAAGGAGATTGAATGTGTGAGAGCATTTCAGGCAATAATCATAGGCGGGAAGGATCAACCCTTTTTCTGCGAGTTGTAAGGCCTCTGTTTCAAAGGTATCGAAAAAGGACATCATTTTGGTAACATTGGCCTCTTCAAAGTTGAAGGTAGAAAATTCCACTTCTGCCTGGTGAAAGATCTCCCCGTAAGTGACAGTGTCGTTCCATTGGATATCATAGACACTTTCTACTCCCTGAAGATACATGGCAAGACGTTCCAGTCCATAGGTGATTTCCACGGTGGTGGGATGCAGCTCAATGGAACCCGCTTGCTGGAAGTAGGTGAATTGGGTTATTTCCATGCCATCAAGCCAGACCTCCCAGCCGAGTCCCGAGGCACCGAGCGTTGGTGATTCCCAGTCATCTTCGACAAAACGAATATCATGTTCTAAAAGATCAAGACCGAATTTCTGCAAGCTGCCCAGATAGAGCTCCTGGATGTTGAGTGGGGAAGGCTTGAGAACGACTTGGTATTGATAATAATGCTGCAAGCGGTTTGGGTTGTCACCATAACGGCCATCGGTGGGGCGTCGTGACGGTTGTGGATACGCGGCCCGCCATGGTTCTGGCCCGAGAGCTCTGAGCAAGGTTGCCGGGTGAAAGGTTCCAGCACCAACTTCCATGTCGTAAGGTTGTTGGATGACACAGCCGTTGTCGGCCCAGTAGGTATCTAATGCAAATATAATATCTTGGAAATTCATTTTGTTTTCCCTGTGGTTTCTTATGGAATATGAACAGCGTACTTTTCGGGGGACTATAATTGGATTCTTGACTTTTGTCTATAAAAGCATACCGTTGTTACTGCTTCTTCTGTTGTTGATGAAAAGATGTCTCACTGGAGATGAGTTCTTTTTTTAGTCGATAAAATAATATCTTACAAATAATATGGGGCGAGTTTTCTATGGGATCCATGCCAAATAAAATAACAGAGAAACACATACTCACCAAGGCAGAGGTCATCGCTGTGGTCGGTCTTTCCCCCAAAGAGGCCCGGCCAAGCAATATGGTGGCTCGCTATCTCCTGGATGCTGGATACCAGGTTGTTCCTGTGAATCCTGGCCAGGAAGAAATCCTTGGCCAGCGCTGTTATGCCTCTCTTAAGGAGGTGCCTGGTAAAGTTGATGTGGTGAGTATCTTTCGTCGTTCTGAGCATGTCTATCCGGTGGTAGAGCAGGCCATAGACAAAGGAGTTCTCGCCATCTGGATGCAGCTTGGGGTTGTCAACACTGAAGCGGCAGCATTGGCCGAAGAACATGGTATATATGTCACCATGAACCACTGTTTAAAGATTGATCACCAGGAACTTCTCGGCTGATTTCTTTTTTTCTTTTTCTCGTTATTCTCTTTTATGGAGCCACAAACCTTGCGCATACGCGGCGCGCGTATGCATAATTTGAAAAATATAGACGTTGATCTGCCAAGGAACAGACTTGTTGTTTTTACAGGGCTTTCTGGTTCGGGTAAATCGACACTGGCCTTTGATACCCTGTATGCCGAAGGGCAACGGCGCTATGTTGAATCGCTTTCCACTTACGCCCGACAGTTTCTTGGCCAGATGGATAAACCCGATGTTGATGTCCTCGAAGGGCTTTCTCCTGCGGTTTCCATCGAACAAAAGACCACCAGTAAGAATCCCCGTTCAACGGTGGGCACGGTTACCGAGATATATGATCACTTGCGGCTTCTTTTTGCTCGTTGTGGCAGGCCCCATTGCCCGCAATGCGGTTGTGAGATCCAGGCCCAATCTGTTGAAGATATGGTTAACACCTTGCTTGCTGAGCCTGAAGGCTGCAAGCTCATTTTATTGGCCCCGATGGTCGTTGATCGTAAAGGGCGCCATGAGCAAATACTGGCAAGAATCAGAAAAGAAGGATTTGTTCGTGTCCGTATTGACGGTGAGATTTTTCATGCTGATGATATTACCGGGCTTGAAAAAAACAAGCGGCACACCATCGAAATCGTGATCGATCGTCTCGTGGTAAAACCGGAGATACGGCGTCGTTTATCGGATTCAGTGAGTACTGCGGTAAAATTGACCGATGGCTTTTTGCTGGCCCATTTTCCCGAGACACAGCGAGAACAGCTGTTTAGTGAATATGCGGCCTGCCATAACTGTGGGATTTCCATGCCCCAGGCCTCAACGCAGCTGTTTTCTTTTAACAATCCCCAAGGGGCCTGTGCCGCCTGTGGTGGTCTTGGGGTAAAAATGTTCTTTGACCCGGCCCTGATTGTTCCTGATAGTACAAAATCTATTGATTCCGGGGCGATTGCGCCATGGGGCTGGCGTAATGAAACCACTTATACGGGGCAATTACTCGCTGCTGTGGCTCGACATTATGGCTTTCGTCTTGATACACCTTTTGCCCAATTAACGAAAGAACAGCAAAAGATTATTCTGTACGGTTCCGCGAGAGAAGAAATTCATTTTGAATACCAGAAAGGACGCCGTTTTCTTACTGCAGAAAAGGCCTTTGAAGGGGTGATTCCCCAGCTTGATCGACGGTATCATGAGACCCAATCCGCGGCAATACGCGAAGAGCTGGCAAAATTTATGAACGAACAGGTCTGTGGGGCCTGTCACGGGGCGCGGCTTAAACCCGAGGCCCTTGCGGTTCGTATTGGAGAGTACTCTATTTATGAGCTGACCTGTCTGTCCATAGAATCTATTTTGAGTAAATTGCCCTTGTTACCCTTTAATGGCAGGGAGCGGCAAATAGGAGAGCCAATTCTCAAAGAGATCGTTGATCGTCTTTCTTTTTTAGAAGATGTTGGTCTTGGTTATCTCTCTTTAGAGAGAAAGGCGGGAACTCTCTCTGGCGGTGAAGCGCAACGTATCCGCCTGGCGTCGCAGATTGGTTCTCGGCTCGCGGGTGTTTTGTATATTCTTGATGAACCCAGTATTGGGCTGCATCAGCGGGATAACCAAAAATTGATTAATACGTTGCTTGAGTTACGGGATCTGGGAAACAGCGTCATTGTTGTCGAACATGATACCGATACCATTGCTGCGGCAGACCATGTCCTTGATATGGGGCCCGGAGCAGGAGTCCATGGTGGAGAGGTGGTATATAACGGTGATTTCAAAGGAATTCTGGAAAGCGAGTCCTCGGTGACAGGAGCCTATCTTTCGGGGCGTCGTCGTATAGAAATTCCCCAAAAACGAAAAAAGGCTAAGAGGGGAGGCCGCGGTCACTTAACAGTTAAAAAGGCTTCGTTGAATAATCTCAAAAATGTCTCTGTGGAAATTCCTCTGGGGCTGATGAGCTGTGTTACCGGGGTCTCGGGGTCTGGAAAGAGTTCTTTGATTATTGAGACGCTTTATGCCCTGGCGAAAAAAGGTCTTGCCTTAAAAAAAGAGAGCTACAGAAATGAATATGGCGTCGTTTCCGGTCTTCAGGAAATCGAGAAAGCCATTGATATTGATCAGAGCCCCATCGGCAGAACACCTCGATCGAATCCCGCGACCTATACAGGTGTGTTTACTCCAATTCGGGAGCTGTTTTCTCGATTGCCTGAGGCCAGGGCCCGGGGCTATAAGCCGGGACGGTTTAGTTTTAACTTGAAAGGCGGGAGGTGTGAGGCCTGTGATGGCGATGGCGTAGTAAAGATTGCGATGCATTTTCTTCCTGATATTTATGTCGTTTGTGAGACCTGTGGCGGGAAGCGGTATAATATGGAAACCCTTGAGGTTCGCTATCGCGATAAAAACATCCATGATGTCCTTGATATGACCGTGGCTGAGGCCCTGGAGTTTTTTCAAAATATCCCACCAATAAAAAATAGATTACAGACTTTATTTGACGTTGGTCTTTCCTATCTGAAGCTTGGTCAATCTTCAGTAACGCTTTCTGGCGGCGAGGCGCAACGGGTTAAATTGGCCCGGGAACTTTCGGGGAGAAGCAACGGCAAGACCCTGTATATCTTTGATGAACCAACTACCGGTCTACATCCTGCGGATATTCAGTATCTTCTTGATGTCCTTGGACGTCTTGTTGCCCAGGGAAATACGGTGGTTGTTATCGAACACAATCTTGATGTGGTGAAGACCGCAGATTGGATTATCGATGTCGGCCCTGAAGGAGGGGATGCCGGGGGGACCATTGTCGTTTGTGGCACTCCTGAGGATGTTGCGGATTGTGTTGATTCGTATACGGGCCACTTTTTGCGGCCCATAATAAAGAAGGAAGGGGCGTTGACTTCTTTTCTATGATAAATATTGCTGTATCGTTTGTTGCTATTTTTTGATGCGATTATGTGGTAGACTAGAACGTTAGGCAATGTTTGCCACATTAATATCAAGAGGGTGTTGCCCTTTTTTAAAAACAGATTGATCCAGAGTTGTCTAACTATTAACAAAGAGGAAAACATGACAGAACAGGCTACGAATCAGAAGTCAGAGCCGCGTCCAGAATTACGGATGCAGAAGATGTATGTTAAAGATCTTTCTTTTGAGAATCCCAATGCACCTGAGGTGTATATTGAGCAACAACAGATTGAGCCTAAAGTAGAATTAAATCTCAATCTGAACCATAAGAAAATAGATGCTGAGCATTTTGAGGTGAGCCTGCAAATTTATGCCAAGGTTGCCTCAAAAGACCAAGAAAAAATAATGTTTATTCTTGAAGTAGAACATGCTGCAGTTTTCCTGCTCAAAGATATTCCCGAAGAGCACGTGGAACGCATTCTTGGTGTTGACTGCCCGACATTGCTTTTCCCATTCACCCGACAGATTGTAAGCCAGATCACTGTTGATGGTGGCTTCTCTCCATTTTTAATGGATCCGGTGAACTTTATGGGCGTTTTCCAAAATAGCCAGGCCCAGAAAAAAGAGGCGGAGAATTAATAGGAGTTTTTTTAAGGGCTATAAGCGCCTTGAAGCTATACACAAAAGATAGACGGTTACCGGTGCTATTTTTTGGTGATGTCAAAACAAAAAAAAGGGGTTGCATCTTTTTAGATGCAACCCCTTTTTTATTAGGAGAAGAATTGTAGACTCAGGATCTATAAACCATAAGTGACAAAGTTCTCAATGAGGGTGGTAACCCCTTTCTCAATAGCCTGGTTGAATAGGATATCGTATTGCTTGTCAGCAAAGAGAGATTCAGGAACGACCTGTACCTTGATTCGGTTTGTCCAAATTACATTACCGGTGGCAGCCTCTTGCACCCAGATGCGGAGCTGTACAACAGCTTGATCGACCTTGCCGCTATTGGCAATATTCTTACTGAGAGCATATCCTGCAGCACCCCAGAGGATCGCATTTGCTGATGCGGAACCGCTTATGCCAAGAATTTTGTCTGTACCACTCCAGGGCCAATTTGCTGCCTGATGGCCTATTCGAGCACCGAGAATACCACCTGTGAGTTGTTGGTTCTCAATATCATAGCTGTCTGTGGAGGCAAAGCCAAACAGTATACGATTTACGCCACCGTTAATAAAGGGAAGTATTCCTTTTTTCCATGGCTCCCAGCGAGCTTCATCACGGGTTTTGTACTCAAGGATACGACCCCGGACTATGTAATCGGCATGAAATTTTCTGCCAAGTTTAGCAATGGCTTGCTGGCTGAGCCCATGGGTTCCTGGTCCTGTAAGTGAGCCATTGCCGCGCTCCATATTCTGTAAGTTTATATGTCGTTGTATCTCAGCCTTCATCTCGGGGCTCCAATCATTGCCGAGTTCATAACTTAATGTGGCAGAGTTCGCTTTATTGTAGGGAAGAACTGAGATGATGTTTTCTGCGATCAGATAGCGAAACACATCTTCGTTTACCGGCAAAGAAAAGCCATTGGCAACAAGGCGATCAGTGAGCGCCTCAGTGATCATCGTGTTACGCCGCTGGGCGGAAGCGAGCTTGTTCCCGTTGGAATAGTCGGCAAAGGGCAGTATTACAACCGATTTTCCCGTTCCTGGAGCGTTAAATCCTGGATTTTCCGGGACATGAAGCGTTTCCACGACTGTTTGGCCGCAACCGGTCAGTAAAATCGCAAGAAGTCCAAGGAGTATGTATTTCAGTCTCTGCATGTCCATCTTCTCCCTAATGAAGTAGTAAAATCAAAATAAAGGTTCTTGATTGTTAAATGATCCGTGGTTTCAACAGAATGATTAACTCACGTTTTGTTTTCGTTTTCTTTTCTTTGCCAAAAAGATACTTCAGCAGCGGGACATCGCCAGCAACTGGAGCAAATTTTCCTTCTGATTCGTCGATATCACTGATGAGACCACCAATAATAAGCATTTCTCCATTGCCGACCTTGACGGTGGTACTCATCTCTCGGACATTGACAATGGGAAGTCCAACTTGTGCACCAAGGTTTCCAACTTGTCTGTATTCGATTGGTTCAACCAATTCAGAGGTGACAGGTACCAGGTTCATGATAATCTCACGATCATCAAGGACCGTTGCGGTGAGTGCCATGCCAAGACCTGAGAGGACTCGCTCTGTTTCTACAGTATAGGTTACGATGCCAGTGTCAGAATCAATCTCTGATTCGATAGAGTCAACATAGGTGACGTTGCGGCCCACGGTAATAAGTGCCGGCTGACCGTTCATTACACTTATTTTTGGATTAGAGAGGATTTTGGTATTTCCATTTTCTTTTAAAGCATTGAGAAAGGCGCTAAAGTTCAATGCATTAATAGAAACTTTTGAAACAAAACGACCTGGGCTGTCAAGACCAGGAACCATTGGGGCTCCAACAGGAACATCACTCGGAGAAACAAAGGGGTAAACCTGCCCGTTCATACCAAACTGCATGAGACCGTTGACGGCAAAATCTTTGAGAACTTGAGACCAGTCAATTCCTATAGAAGACTCTTGTGCCAACTGAACCTCAATAATCTTTGCTTCAATGGTTATTTGCTTGTAGAGCTCCTTCTTCAGTGCAGCAAAATACTCTTCGAGTCTTTCAAGCAGGGGACGAGGCGCAGTAACTGTTATCATACCGATGGGTTTATCGATGATATACATGCTGCCACCTGAAGAGACTTGTCTGGTGGCAAGCTGTGGGCTTGATTCATTATTATCTGTTTCCTCACCATCTTCTTCAGACGTTGCGTTGTCTTCAATCACGGCGGGGGCAGTTGCATGCGTATTCCAGGTATTGATAATAGCATCCATGTTTGCCTGGATATTTGACCAGATGTCAAATTCATTCGCTTGACTTTTGAGCTCAATGGTGCCGTCGATATTGCTTGAATCAGCATCGCTCCCTAACATGTTTCCGCCAGTACCTGTGCCATAGGTCGACTTGGTAAACGGCATAGCAATATGGTATCGCCGGGTCTCTTTGTATTTGACAACGATGGTTTTACCTTGAATTTCATGATAGTAATCAACTTGGCGCAACAGGTTGTCAATAGATTGATAGAAATCATCATTTGCTGAAATATCGACATCAACAAGAACTTTCTGGTCAACATCGCTGGCCCAGGAGACATTCATTTTTTTCAAAGCAGCGAGGCGTTTCAGTATGTCCCAGAGGGGCTGTGGGCCACGCGTGGAGCGAATGGTCGCTCCAACTTTGATTGAAGTTTCTTCCTCATCAGCTACGAGAGGCTGCTCATTGGCAAAATCAACCATGTAACTTGGTGTTTGGTAACTCACCGGAAGAGAAAGTGGTGCAGTTCTCTCGGGCTGTATTTGTTGCTGAGCGACAGGTTGAGAGGGGGACTTTGCCACTTTAGGAGATGTTGTGGAATCTCCCGAGGTCCCCACTTGATTGCAGCTGGTTAAGTGAAGCGTGAAGAACAAAATGCTGCCCAGAATTGGAATGTGTTTAGTTACCTTCATATAAACCTCTTGAATCTGACATGAAGCTGTGGTGTTAGTTGTATGCAGACCTTGTTTACTGTGGAGTTGTGGTAAGGCGTTCTTTTATATACTGCTTAAGATCCGGCCGAAGTTGATAACCGGAAGAAAGTATTGCCTTATATTGTTTAGTGGCCGCTGTTGTTCGACCAATTTTGTCCAATAATCTCGCCTTTGCGATCATGGTTTCTTGGCTTTCGCCATAGTACGCATAGTATTTGTCCAGCAACTTCAATGCAGATTCTGGCTGTCCAATATTTTCATTAAATGCTGCAAAACTAAAGAGAGCTTCCTTCATTGGCGGATCATTACTGATTGCACGATGAAAGAATTCTGAGGCCTCTGCTAAGCGTTGCATATTGGCGGAGGCTATAGCAGCGTAGAGGGCAGCTTTGTAATTTTTTGGATTTTGTTTTAAGCCTTTTCGAGCATAATGCAGTGCCTTCGCATTCATTCCAAGGTTAACCAGGTAGAGCACAGAAAGTTTTTCATAAACTCGCTTATTCTCTGGCCAAAGACCCGCTGCTTGTTCGTAAAGCTTTGCAGCCTCTTCAAAGTTACCATTTTTCTCAGCAGTATGACCTTTTCGAGCGAGTTCTTTTGCCTTAAGTACTTCCTGTGGCTGATTCGCTGACTGCTCTATGATGAGAGCCTCTTGTTCGGCAAATTCGTTATCCGCCTCGAAAGAAAGATTATCTCCTGCCCGCTCAGGCCATGAAAAATCCTTTTGCTTGGGATAGATAACCAGAGTGTTGAAACGTTCTTCTTTCTCTAAATCAAGAAGGTTAAGGATGATATCAAGGGCAAAATCCCAGGGGACATCTGTAAGGGCGAGGGTTAATGTTCCTGAAACGCTTTCATCGACGATGATATTCAAGTCTGTTATTTGGCGAAATAGTCGAAAGACATTATGAACATCGATTTTATAAAAATCAACACTAATCCGTTGCTTATTATAGCCCGAGAACGAGAAGGTATCTTTTCCTGAAGGACTTACTCGTTTCTTTTGAGCTTCTTTCTCGTCGAGCAACGTATTTGACGAGGCAATGAGATCATCAATGGTATTATTGTCACCAGAGTCCTTGGAAGGGGAGAGGGCGTCTTCTTTTTGGGCTGCAGCCTCATCTATGGTAATTTGTAAACCTTTTGAGAGCTCTTTTATTGAGTAGGAAAAGAGTTGCGTGGAATCAGAATCAAAGACAAAACGGGCGCCAGTACCACGGGGGGCAATGCGTATTCGTTCTACCGAGGTTCCAACATATTTCTCACGTAAAAGTTCACTGACTGAGACGTCTTTGACGTCAATGAACATCTTTGCCGGTTGGTTGTCTTTTGCGGAGATATTATCCACCTTGTATCTGGAAATGGGCCCATTTGAAAGAAGTGTAATAACGGTCTTTTGTGTTTCAAAATTTATCTTAACATCTGAAATTGAGGAGGTTGCGGCCGTTCGAGAAGAATGGGTCGTTGGGATAATTGCCACCTCAATGGTATTACCACGGGGAGTAATTTTATAATCATGGGTGTCAGCGACCGCAAATTCAAAACGTTTTAAACAAGAGGTGTCTGTTGTTATATCATAGACCTCCATCTGTGCTATATTGTTCTGTGGCAGGGTTACGGAGCCCAAATTTTCGGATAGATCACATCCTGTAATATCAAGTACCACTCTGAAAGGATTAAATTTTTCCGAAACAGTATAGTCAGGGATGGAATTTCCTGCAATTTCAATGGCCAGAGCATTTTGACTTTGCTCGGCTTTAAAGTCAATAATCTGAAAATCCTGCCCTTCTTTTTCTCCTTTCCCTTGCTTGGCATACAATAAAGAAGCGCCGCATACCGTAACCAGAAGTGACAGCACGGAGACCAGCATGAATTTGGGTATTACAGATTTATTGTACATTGTTTATTCTTCTCCCTCTTTCTTTAGAACCATGACTGTCTCTGTGACAATCTTCTTTCCGGCACGTGTGAACGCTGTTTCTTCTATGATAACTTTGTTGGGGATGATTGCTTTTATAATACCCCTTCTTCCAACTTTAGTTCCTTCGTATAAGATGTATCCCTTTCCAGCAACATCTTCGACCATAGCGACCTTTTCGCCGTCAGTTTCAAGAAGAGCCACTAAAGTGAGTTGCCCTGGTTCGAAGAGCTGCATACCTGTAAGTTGTCCCGTCGGCGCTACTATTTCGTCCATGGCAATATTGTTTGATGTTGACTTTGGAGTCAAAAATGGCACAAAAGGATCTTTGCGATCTTCCAGCTTGTAAGTGAAGCTGTTTTTGTTTTCAACGTCTGCCAAAGTCTCGTCAAATGTTGGCTCCTCGGCAACAGCGCATTGTAAACCTAAAAACAGCATTACCACAATGCCCCTTAAACTGGTTCTCAGCAAAGGATATTTCTGGCCACCAGAGAGTGAGCTGTTTTTGTTTTGTTGATATTGGCATCTCATGAGATTATCGGTTAGCCTCTGGTTACTTTTTCTGTTGCGGAAGCTTTTGATTGGTGAACTGGTATGTCACAAGACGGCAGTCTGATTTCAACAACATCTCGCCAGCTTCATTTTTAGGAGCTCCCATTTTGATGTTGGATACAGAAACAATACGTTCGAGTTTACTTACTTGATCGAAAAAGAAACCCACGTTGTGATAGGGGCCTCGAACGTTTATTACAATGGGGATTTCGTCATAAAAATCTTTTTTGACGTTTGCCTGTGGCTTAAAGACCAGGAAGTCAAGACCTGCATTTCTTCCTAAAGAGGAGATGTCACGGAGAAGCTGCGGGATCTCTTTTTCTTTGGGAAGAAGTACAGCTTTCTCATCGAACTTCCTTTGTGTCTCGGCAAGCTCCTCTTCAAATTTGGGCAGATTACGAGCCTTTGCTTTTGCTTTGTTGAGTTCTGCTGTTGTTCTTTTCTTTTGCATGTCAAGGCGATCAATTTCTTCAAAATTAGGTTGCAAGAAGAAGTAGTAAAAGGCGGCCGCCGGGATAACAAGGAGAAGAACAGCGAGAGCGACCTTAAAGTGAGGCTGCATCGGGATGTACTTCTTATCCAAAAAATTTGTAAAGGTCTCGTTCTTATTCTTCATACTTTTGACTTTACTTTGTCTAGATGACTAAAATTTACCCTTATATCTTCGCCAATTATTGTTCCGATCGCGGCTGCGAAATAGAACAGGTTATTGAAAACGTTTTTAAGTCTCTTCCTGCGATCGCCTTCAACGAGGAATTTGACAAATTAACAGTGTTAACGAAAGAAGACGCCTTGAGATTGTCCATGAATTGGGCAACAGTTTGGTTATCTAATGCCATGCCACTCAATGTAAGCGAATTACCCTGCTGATTGAGACTGAGCAACCATATGCGTTCGCTATCGATAATATTTGCTACTTCGTCCAAGATCCGTACTGTAAGAGATGAGTCTTGTTTGAGTTGCTTTATGACGTCGGTCTTTCGTTCAAGCTCTTTCTTGTCTTTTTCTATCTCCTTTATCTTTTTAAGTATCGGTAGATATTTTTTTTTCTCCTGTTGCAGCTTTGCCAAAGAGTCCTTGAGGACAGTTACTCTTTGTGTCTGATTGTAGGCAACGAGACCGAGAATAACAAGAAAACAGACAAGGAGTACGGTGAAGCTGAATAGCTGGGTTTTTGCCTTGGCCCGTTTTTTTAATTGTCGGACAGGAAGTAAGTTGATTTTAAGCATAGTGTACCCGCTTTGATGTTGATGGGGTCTCGTTAAATCACAGAAGGTCTAATGGCTATTCCACTGGCAATAGCCATTTCTGGACCGATACTGTTAATGTATTCAGGATCTATTTTTTTCGGATTATACCGCATAGAAGCAAATGGATTAAATAGCTCTACATTGAGGCCTGTTTCCGATGCCAAAAAATCCTTAAGGCCAACAATCTTTGCGCCACCTCCACTTAAGACCAGGCGTGTTAACGGCGAGTGGGGGTGCTTTGAATCGTAGAGATCTATGGCTCTTTTTATTTCCAAGACCCACTGAGTACACGCCGAAGAAAAGATTTCTTCTATTTGTTCACGGTGCTCACCAGCGTCTTTTTGACCAAGTTTCAGTGCCTCCGCCTCGTCAAATTCGATATCAAGGGAGGCCTGAATCTGTTCGGTGAGCTGCCGACTACCCATAACGATATCTCGAGCCATTGCCGAGGAACCATTGGAGAGGATATTGATACTCATCTTGGAGGCACCAATATCCACCAGGGCAACATTGTCAATTTCGGGATTACTATGCTCATGGGTGTTTTCCAAAGCAAAGGTGTCCACATCAACAAGAACTGGCTGGATATTCAGCTCAGCGAACATCTCAAGATATCCATCCAC
>PDWI01008143.1_pt1 | contig 12436 bp, 9 predicted proteins | sample 1430891 | NCBI WGS metagenome assembly PDWI01 (sample SAMN01162508, study PRJNA174530) | Oral metagenome, whole genome shotgun sequencing project. | biome: Marine environment; feature: Marine mammal; material: Swab sample of the gingival sulcus; isolation source: swab sample of gingival sulcus... | reverse complement strand
TATAAATTTGAAGATGAATGTTTTGCACAAGGTGATGAAATTACAGGAAAAATAGAAAATGAAGACGATGCTGTTAGGGTTTTAGAAGAATTAATTATTCCTTATCTAATGTCTCATCAGCAAGATCCTAATGCTAAAGAAATGATGGATCTTTATAAAGAGTGCTCAACTAAAAGATCTGCTAAGCCTATTATGGCTCATCCTGTAGAATATTATCATGAAAAAACAGGGGATAAGAAGCAAGTCTTTAGAAGAGGAGAACTCTTAGCAAAAGTTGATTATGGAACTTTGTGTATGGCGAATGCCGGACCTAATACTAATGGTTCTCAGTTTTTTATTGTAACTAAAAAAGCCGGTTGTTCTTGGCTTAATGGAAAGCATACTGTTTTTGGAAAAGTTATCAAAGGTATGGATGTTGCCCATAAAATAGAATCTGTAAAAAAAGATGATAGAGATAAACCGCTTGAAAATGTTGAGATAGAATCTGTTGAAATTAAAAAATAAAAATTTTCAATCATTATTAATCTAATATATTTGAGTTTGGAAAGCTTAGAAATGGTTTTTTCACTTAAATTATTAAAAATAATTGAAAATATTCAAAAAAAATATTGACTTTGGGGAGTTCGAGTATTATCTTTGGCTCTTGGTTATGCACCATTAGCTCAGCTGGATAGAGCACCGGATTTCTAATCCGTAGGTCAGAGGTTCGAATCCTCTATGGTGTATTAAAGGCTCGGTAATCCGAGCCTTTTTTATTTTGATTAAATTTTTCGGATTAAAATGATTAATGATAAAGTTGATATTCTGCTGGCAACTTATAATGGCGAAAAATATTTAGCAGAGCAGCTGGATTCAATTCTTTTGCAAACTCATCAGAATTTCCAAATTATTATCAGAGATGATGGTTCTAAGGATAGGACTTTGGCTATTATTAAAGAATATCAGGCAAATTATCCAACTAAGTTAAAACTTATCACTGATCAATTAGGGAATTTAGGGGTTATTAAAAATTTTGAGATTTTACTTAGAGCGAGTGAAAGTAAGTATCTTTTATTTGCAGATCAAGACGATTTTTGGTTGGAAAATAAGGTTGCTGATTCTTTGAAAAAAATCAAGGAAATTGAAGAAGATGAAATTCCCTCTCTCGTTTTTACTGATTTAAAGGTGGTTGATCAGAATTTAAAACTAATTAATAATTCCTTTTGGAATTATCAAAAAATTAATCCTGAAAATAAATCTCTCAATTGCCTCTTGAATTTAAATTGCATGACCGGCTGCACTATTATCATCAATCAAGAGCTCAAAAATCTAGCCCTTCCCATTCCAAAAGAAGTTTTAATGCATGATTTATGGCTGGGCTTAATAGCTTCTTCACTAGGAAAAGTTGCTTATCTTAATCAGGCTACAGTTCTGTACCGGCAGCATAATAATAATGAACTGGGAGCTATAGGATTAAATTTAAAGGCAGTTTTAAAACATCTGTTTAATTATCAAAAATTTTTCAAAGAAATTAGAAGAATCAAAAAGCTGAGAGACGGAACTATTTTACAGGCTAAAATTCTAGCAGAGCATTTATCAAAACTGGATTTTGTAAGATCTGAACTTCAAAAAAAACGGGCTGAAAGTCTAGTAATAATAGAAAAATATGCTAATTTAAAGAAAATGGGAAAGTTTGCCAGGATGAGTTTCTTTTATAAAAATAAAATGTTTTGCGGGGATTTGATTATCAAATTGACGAGATTATTATTTTATTGATTTTGGTCTTTTAAGTTGGAATTACTCTGTTTTATTGAGAATTTTTAAATATTTATTTTTTATTTCTTGACATTTTTTATTTAAATTGATATTTTCAGATGAGATTTGTTTTTTAATTTTTTTTATTGCTAATTTTAGAGCAAGAGATGATCCTGATTTGCAAATAATACTTAAAATAATTGAAGCTAAAATACGAGTTTTATAAGAAAATAAATGAGCGAGTGTTTAATTAAAAACGATAAGATACCGCGGTAAAAATAGATGGAGTTTGTATGAAGAAATTAGTTACAGCAGAAATGATGCGAAAATTAGAAGAATTCGCTATCAAAGAATATAAGATTGATGTAATGGATTTGATGAATAATGCAGGGGCGAAAGTAGCCGAAAAAATTTTACTAGAAGAAAAAAATATTGAAAAAAAGAAAATTGTTGTTTTTTGCGGAAAAGGAAATAATGGTGGCGATGGTTTAGTTGCCGCAGAAAATTTATTAAAAAAGAAATTAAATGTAGAAATTTATTTTTTATGTCTTAGAACACAATTATCTGATATTACAAAGCAGGTTTTTTCTAGAATGGAGAAATTTCATAAAAAGATTCATTTTATTAAAGCTTATCATGAAAAATATTTAAAAAACTGTGATATTATTGTTGATGCTATTTTTGGAACCGGTTTCAATGCTAATCCTGAAGGGCTATTTTTTGAAACAATGGAAGGTATTAATAATTCTTCTGCAACAGTATATGCTGTTGATATTCCTTCCGGCCTTCACGGAACAACGGGAAGTAAGGAAGATATTGCTGTTTATGCTGATTATACCATAACTTTTGCTTATGCAAAAATTGGCTTATTTATTAGGGATGGTTATAGTCATAGTGGAGAAGTAGAGATTACTTCTATAGGTTTTCCTAAAGAACTTGATGAAGAGGTTCCCGATAGCACTTCTTTAATTGAAGATGATGATTGTTCAGATCTTTTAACCAAAAGACCACTGGTCTGTGATAAAAAGGATTTTGGAAAAGTTTTTAATTTCGCAGGTTCTTTAGCAATGCCGGGTGCTGCAGTTCTATCTTCACTAGCAGCTTTAAGAACCGGATGTGGTTTATTGCGACTAGGAGTTCCAATGAATATTTCAGCTGCGATATCTGTTACTTATCCTGAAATAATGAATATTCCTCTCTCTTACACCCAGCCGGGCTTTACTTCAGTTGGAGCAGAGAAAGAAATCTTGAAAGGATATAAATGGGGTGATGCTATTTTGGTTGGTCCGGGGCTTCATGTTTATTCTGAAACCAAAAAAATTGTAAAGAAATTATTCGTTAAACTATTTGGTAAGCCTCTTGTTTTAGATGCTGATGCTCTCAATATTTTGTCTGAGAATGTCGATTTTTTTGAAAAAATGGGAGAAGAATGCGTTATAACTCCTCACAATAGTGAAATGAGTCGGCTTGCAAATATGGAAAAAGAATTTTTGATGCTTGATAGGCTAGATATTGCTTCTGCTAAGGCTAAAGAATGGGGTTGTTTTGTGGTTCTCAAAGGTACTCCAACAATAGTTGCGACTCCTAGAGGGGAGGTTAAGATTTATGTTCATAAGATGCCGGCGATGGCTACAGGGGGAATGGGAGATGTCCTCAGTGGTATTATTGTTAGTTTAATGGCTCAAGGGTACAAAGTTATAGATGCTATTGTCTTGGGGTTAAATATTCACAAATGTGCAAGTAAATTAGCCTTAGCAAAAAAGAATGAAAGGTCTTTACTGGCGAGTGATCTAGTTTCAGAAATATCAAATGCTTTGGATTATTTAGAAAAGAATAGAAAAGAAACTGTTCGTAACGAAAAATAATTAAAAAAAATCTAAAACTGTGATCTAGATTACAGTTTTTTTTACTAAGAGGCTTTAAATTAGAGATAAGTTTCATTGGAAACTTTTAATGCAAATTATTGAAATCTATAGAGTGATTTATCAAATAGGTTTCAAAAACTAAAATATAGAATAAGGAGATAAAAATGAAAAAAATTTTCGTATTACTAATGGCAGTAATGCTACTCTTAATTTCATGTGGAGATGATTCGTCCACCAACAGTAGTGATGTTAATTACCCTGAGGAAGTAACAGAATCTATGGAACAGATGCAGACAGTTGCTAAAGGTATGATGGATACTAAAAGTGCTCAAGCATTGATGTTCTTGGGAAATAATTTAAACATTAATTTTGCGAAAGACGCCCAGCCTTTGGTTGACTTAGTTAAAAAGTATGCTCAAGCCGGATCAAAAGAGTATTTAAATCCTCAAGATTTTTTGAAAATTGATACTAGAGGTGATTATAAATTTCCTTTCAAAGAGCTTTGTGGAACTTACAAGTTCAATGCTGAAACAGGGGAATGGGATGTTCAAATGGGAGGCAATGCTATTGTTTTAAAATTCCCTGCAGACCCTAACAATACAAATGTTAATAATGCTGTGTTTACTTTTTCGGAGTATGAAGATACTTTAATAGAAGTTGAATACGAAGGTGAAACAAATTCTGTGTGGGCACCTACAAGGGCTTATGCCGATCTTAAAATTGACGGGAATACTGAGATGGTTGTTGATCTAACAGCTACTTATGTTAATAATTATCCTACAAAAGTAGATTTAATGGTAAGCATGAATCCTTTCAAAAAGGAAGCTCATCTAGTGACTTCGGGTGCTGCTATTACTTTAACGGACAATTTATTCCAAAATTCTACCAAAATTTATGCTTTAGAGATTGTTGCTAAATTTACTGATTATTTCCAGACATTAACATCTCTTAAAGTCGTGTTTGAATTTGATAAGTTTAAAATTGAGTTTGAATTTGATGTTAATGGTGTTATGAATGATATGGAGGGAGTTACTCCTGGTGATTTAGAAGCTATGACAGAAGTTTATAATAAGAATTTTGAAAGTAAGGTTTATTATGACGGTAGTTTAGCCGGTAAAATTGTCTTTAGATTCGAAACTTTTGATACTGACGATGGTTCAGAAGAAATGATTATACCTTATATCGTTTTTGACGATGGAACAGAATATGCCCTAGTTGAATTAGTGCAAGGTATAATGGAATTTCTTGAGATGTTTGATGGAATCTATTAATAGTAAAATTGTGCTAATAAGCTAGTTTTAAATTATTAAGATAGCATAAAAATGCAGGATTTATCCTGCATTTTTTATTTTTAAAGATAATTTTCTAATAAATTGTTTTCAAATATTAAAATTAATTGCTATCTTTTATTATCTCTCTAAAGAAGAGAAAGCTTAAAAATATTTTAGCTAAAACACGCATAATAAAAAATACTGTTAAGGGAGCAAAGTTTGGATTTAGAAAATTTTCTTAGTCAAAGGTCTAATTGGTTAAATTCTGATAATAGGAATTGTCTTTATTCGGGGATAAAAGTTATTAGAAATTTAAAAAATAAGCTTTTCCCAAGGAAGAATAAAAATGCCTTTGCCGGAATTAATAAATTGATAGACTCCGCTCTAGCAGAAAATAAGATTCCATTTTTAAAGATTAAAATTAGCTCTCTTTCGGATCATGAAATTAGACTATTAAAAGAGAAAAAGCTGATTCCTGGTTTAAAAAGAGCTGAAGCAAAGCATGTTAATTTGTATGTTTTGTACAAAATGGATTCTTTTTTATTGACTAACTATCAAGACCATTTGACTATTTATTCACTAGAGTCAGGGTCTGATTTTCCTAATTCTTTGAAAAATACTCAAAAAATATTAAGATTTTTTAGTGAGGATATCTTTGCTAAGGATCAATATGGGAATTTTTTAACATCAAAGCTAGAAGCTTATGGTAGTGGGACAAAGATAGCTCAAACTTATATTCTTCCCTATAGCAGATATTTTAATAAGCTTACTGAATTAACCAAAAACTTAGCTCAAAATGGTTATAAATATACCGGCTTGTTTGGCTATGAAGATCTCAGCGAAGATCTTCTTGTGGTTGCCAATCAAGAATCATTTACTACTAATCTTGAAGAAGCTATTAGTAAATTTAAGGACTTAAATCTTAAAATTAGGGATTACGAAGAAAGTTTTAGGATTAAGTTTGAGGAGAATAGAGAAGCTTACGAAGAAAAAATTATTAATTCTTTAGTTTGTGAAATGAAAGAAGAAGAGCTTTCATTTGAGAAGTTTCTTAAAATTTATTTTAATATTTCTTTATTGGAAAAGTATCAGGATCTTTTTAAGTTTCCGTGGAATTTATGGCTCGATTTTTTGCAAGAAAACCATATCTTTCTTGCATATAATGAAAGTTTTTCTGATATTACTTCAGGGAAGCTGAGACTGCGACTATTAGATCCTGTTTTGGATAAATTATTAAAATACTATGAGGTGAGAAAATGTTAGAATCATCAGTTGTAATTTTTCTTGTCATGATCTTATTTGCTTTTAAAGGTAAGAGTAGGGGGGCACTTGATTTTAGATTTCATTTTGAGGCTTTTCTTTTAACTACTCTCATTTTTCCGTTTACTTATCAATTAGTGAAGCTGCTTTTAAAGAATTTTATGAGTATTAGTTTAGCAAGCGGATTATCTTTAACATTTAATCTAATTTTACTCTATGTCGTTATTATAGAATTGATTAGAATTCCGATCAAAAAGATTGAAAATGAGAATGATAAAAAGAATGGTTTTCTTGGGTTTATTTATGGAGCCTTAAAAGGTTTTTTAGTTATTGCTTTGATCATTATGCTATACGCTGTTTTTCAAATTGATAAGAAGGCTCCGGTTCTAGTCACCTACCATTTAAAACATAATCTTGTTAATAAAGTCATTGAAAAGCCGGTCGAATTTTACAGAAAAACAGGATTTGATATTTATAACTGGATTATTTTTAGTGAAGTTACAGATATTAGTAAATCTGAAGATTTTAGAGAGCAGAAAATGCCTAGTTATGGTAAGGAGCAAAGCTGGTTATTGGATAATGCAAATAAGTAAAATATAAATATTATTTTAAATTAAAGGAGTCAAAATGGCTGAAATTATTGATGTTTTTGGAAGAGAAGTCTTGGATTCAAGAGGAAATCCAACAGTAGAAGTAGAAGTTTTATTGGAAGATGGTTCCAAAGGTAGAGCGATTGTGCCTTCCGGAGCTTCAACCGGAGAGCATGAAGCGTGTGAACTTAGAGATGAAGATAATGGCAGATATTTAGGAAAAGGGGTTTTGAAAGCGGTTCAAAATGTAAATGAAGTAATCGCTCCTGAAATTATTGGTTATTTTGCAACTGAACAAGCTGTAATTGATAAAATCCTAATTGATCTTGATGGAACCAAGAATAAATCAAAACTTGGAGCAAATGCTATTCTTGCAGTTTCATTAGCTTGTGCTAGAGCTGCGGCTGAATCAAGAGGGTTGCCTCTTTATCAATACTTAGGCGGGGTTAATGCTAAAAAACTTCCTGTGCCAATGATGAATATTTTAAATGGTGGGTCTCATGCTGATAATAATGTGGATCTTCAAGAATTTATGATTATGCCTATTGGAGCAAGTTCTTTTGCTGAGGGTTTAAGAATGGGGACTGAAATTTTTCATCATTTAAAATCTGTTTTAAAAGCTAAAAAGTTTAGTACTGCTGTTGGAGATGAGGGAGGTTTTGCTCCGGACTTAAAATCTAATGAAGATGCTTTAAAATTGATTGTAGAAGCTATTGGTAAAGCCGGTTATAAAGCCGGAGAAGAAGTTGTAATTTGTTTAGATCCTGCGTCAAGTGAATTTTATGATCCTAAAACTAAAAAATATAATCTAGCTTCTGAAAAGAAAAATCTTTCTTCTAAGCAAATGGTGGATTACTACCAGAAATTAGTAAGTAAATACCCTATTTTCTCTATTGAAGATGGTATGGCTGAAGATGATTGGGAGGGCTGGAAATTAATGACAGAAACTCTTGGAGATAAAATTCAGTTAGTAGGAGATGATCTTTTTGTAACTAATATTGAACGCCTCAAAAAGGGTATTGATGAAAAAACTGCTAATTCTATTTTGATTAAATTAAATCAAATTGGTACTGTTACAGAAACTCTAGATGCTATTTCAATGGCTTATAGAGCTGGTTATACTGCCGTGATTTCTCATAGATCAGGTGAGTCTGAAGATACTTTTATTGCTGATCTTGCAGTAGCTGTTAATAGTGGTCAGATAAAAACCGGAAGTGCTTGCAGGACTGATAGAATTGCGAAGTATAATCAACTTCTTAGGATCGAAGAGGAGCTTGGTGAAATTTCAGAATACGGTTTTTAAGAGTATTTTATAAATTGGAGGCTGCCCGTATGGACAGCCTCTTTTTCTAATTTTTCTTGTTTTCCATCAACTTAGCTTTAATTTTTCTATTTTTGTTAGCAGCACTAAGTCTAGTTTTTCCACTACTTTTTCTGAAAATTTTACCTTTTCTAGTTCTTCCATCACCTCTACCCATTGAGAGTCTCCTAAGTTTTATTGTTAACTTTACACTTACTTGTATTTTATTTTGCCTAAGAAGCTATTAAAAAAAAATTAAAAAGTCAATATTTTTCGTAAAATACTGCTAAAATTAATTCCTTAAAACCAATTTTGCTTCTTAGTTTTATATTGCTAAAAGAGCATTTGCACTTCTTCTTTAGTTAAAGCTCTAAATTCTTTTGGCTTTAAATCGCCAAGCAGAAGTTTATTAATTCGGATTCGATGCAAAGATTCAACCTCTAAACCAACCTTTTGCAGCATCTTTCTAATTTGACGATTTCTTCCTTCTTTTAAAATAATTGAAATCTGTCTTTCGCTAATTCTTTTAACAATTGCAGGTTTCGTTTTATATTTATCAATCGTCATTCCTTTTTGAAATTTAGCAATCATTCCCATTGTTATTTGGCTAGTTGCGGTTACGAGATACTCTTTTTCTTTATTGAAAGAAGGATGAGTTAATTTATAGGCAAAATCACCATCGTTAGTTACCAAGAGTAGGCCGGTAGAATATTTATCAAGTCTGCCTACGGGGTAAACTCTAGGATAATCTTTGAAAAGATTAGCTACCACAGGAGCATTGCTATCATTTTGTTTTAAAGTCGTAATATAGCCATAGGGTTTATTGAGCATAAAATAAAGATAACTTTCTTTTTCCAAACTCAAAGCTTGATTATCAACTTCAACAAGATCTTTTTCAGGATCAATTTTAATGCCGGTTTGAGTGGAAACCTTTCCATTAATTTTGATCAATCCTTTTGCGATGAGCTCATCACTCTTGCGGCGAGAAGCAACTCCCTTAGATGCTAAATATTTATTAATCCGAACAAGCATTATTTTCCTATCTTAAAAATAATTACATCTCCATCTTGCACCACATATTCCTTGCCTTCGAGTCTTTCTAAACCCATTTCCTTTGCTTTAGAACGATTGAAACCACATTTCTTAAAATCTTCAAAAGAAATAACCTCAGCTTTGATGAATTTTTTCTCAAAATCAGTATGAATTACTCCTGCTGCTTGAGGAGCAAGCATTCCCTCTCTAATATTCCAAGCTTTAACTTCGATTTCACCCTCTGTTAAGAATGTTTTAAATCCTAAAAGTTGATAAGTAGCCTTAATAAGTTTATTTAAGCCGGGTTCTGTAAGACCATAGTCTTCCATATATTCTTTTTTTTCATCATCTTCTAAAAGGCTGATTTCTTCTTCAATTTTACCACAAATAGTTAAAAAATCTTTTTTATTCTCTTTGGCATAATTAGCAATTTTTTGAACATTGGCAGATTGCAGCGGATCAGAAATATAGTCTTCATGAATATTACAAATAACGAGCATTGGCTTTAGAGTTAAAAGATTTAAATCTTTTAATTTTTCCAAAGTTTCTGCATTTAAATTAAGTTTTACCGGAGATTCCAAATTTTCTAAGCATTTTTGAAGCTCAAGATAAGTCTCATGGATCTTCTTTGCTTCTTTATCATTTGCTCTTACTAGTTTCTCATTCTTTTTAATTCTATTTTCTACAGTCTCCAAATCTTTTAAAATAAGTTCCGCTTCAATTGTTTCCAGATCTCTAAGAGGGTTAACCGAGCCATCAACATGCATCACATTATCATCTTCAAAACATCTCACAACCTGCAAAATAGCATCAACCTCTTTAATATTTCCTAAAAATTTATTGCCAAGACCTTCCCCTTTAGAAGCTCCTTTAACAAGTCCGGCAATATCAACAATTTCAAGGGTATTATAAACTTTTTTATTGGAAGTAATGTTTTCATAAATCTCATCAACCCTACTATCAGGAACATTAACAATCGCTGAATTAGGATCTATAGTTGCGAAAAAATAATTTGATGAGGGTACTTCAGATTTAGTTAGGGCATTAAAAATTGTCGTTTTTCCAACATTAGTAAGTCCCACAATTCCTGCTTTTAAAGCCATATAAACTCCATTTTATATTAAATTTTGGTCAAATTCCTTTTCTAGAACTAGTCTCTTCCGGTTCTAATAGATTCAACCTTTTAGAATATAATAAATATTATTGAAATTTTCTACTTAGATTTTTTTTTAATCGAATACTTTGATTTATAAAAATAAAATCCTTGACTTGCTGCAAATTATATCTTTATATTTGAGATGAGATTAATTATAGTATTTAGGGCTTTATTCTCTTTGAATTCAGTTAGCTGTTAAGTATTAGATTAAGTCTTAGATGATAATTTTTAGCACTATTGAATTAGTTTTGTTTCTTTTGCTAGCTTTCAATTTTTTCTGAAAGAATTTATGGTAACTTATTAATTATAAGGATGAGATCATTATGAAAAAAGGTGATAGAATTGGTCCTGTTTATGAAGTTTTGGAGCAAATAGGTAGCGGATCCCAAGGAGAAGTTTTCAAAGTCAAAACAGCTGGGAGGAGGATGGTTTTCGCCCTAAAATTGCTTTCCTTAGGCGATAAATCCGCGGAAGAAAGGCAGACTTTAAGTGATAACTTAACTGCGGAATTTAAAATAATTAGAGGGTTGAATCATGAGAATATTGTCAAGGTAATAGACTTTGGATTTGATGAGAAGCTGGGGAAATACTATTATGTAATGGAATATCTAAAAGGTGAAAATTTAGCTGAATTTTTTAAAAATAAATTTTCGGAAGAATCTTTTACAGAGATAACATATCAAATTTTGAAGGGGCTTGCTTTTCTTCACTCTAATGATATTATCCATTTTGATATTAAACCTGATAATATTATTGTTTCAGTTTTGGAAAATGGATCTTATCTTGTGAAAATTTTAGATTTCGGGCTTTCAGAACTAAATAAAGATGATCGTTTAGGAGATCTTTTTGCGAATAGACTGAAGGGAACTCTAACTTATCTTGCTCCGGAAGTAATTTTAGAACCTGCTTTAATTTCAGAGAAAATAGATTTATACTCTTTAGGGATAGCTCTAATTCATTCTCTGCAAAACAAGGGCTGTTTATTTTCAGACTATCAGATAATATCCAAGTCAAAGGAGTCGCTATTTGAAATGGCAGATATGTTGATTAAACAAAATAGAGAACTCTTAAAGAATATTGCCAGTTCCAAGGTTAGAGAGTTTATTGCTCTATTAATAGAGCCTAATCCTGAACTCAGAATTTCATCTGCAACAGTGGCTATTTCTTCGTTAAATTTCTTATTTCAAAAGCAGTATGAAGTGCCAATCAATGCTAAAATTAGCAATTTTTTTGGTAATTCTAGATTTATTTTAAGAGAGAATATTGTTGAAGAGTTAGAAGAAGCCTATTATTCTTTTACTAGGGGAGATGAAGAAGCCGGAGAAAATAATCCGAATGTCATTTCACTAATTGGAGAACATGGAAGTGGTAAAACAAAAATCTTAGATAAAGTTTATTATGATTTGGTGCTAAAATCAGACCATGCTGTTGCTTTTAAAATGGTTGAAAAAAATAATCGAGATCTTAAAATAGCTATTCCTTTCTTAAATTATATTTATTCTTTTTATGGAAAGCCTCAAGAGTTAGCTCAAGAATATGAAAAATTAATAGAGGATATTGAGATTTCTAAAAAGTCAAATATCGATATTAACTTAGATAGAATCAACCAAAGAGTTATTGCTTTTGTAAATAGGATAGCAGCTAAACCAATTCTTGTTTTATTTGATTCTTATGAAAAATTTAATCATAAATCAATGATTTTTATTCAGCAAATTGTTGAAGGAACAAAAAACAATCATAATTTATTCTATATTTTTGCAATCTCCTCTGAGAGTTTTTTTCAGAATACTAAGAATAATATTAAACATTTACTCAATAGACCCAATACTAAGCTTATTGAAGTTGAGAATTTAAATAAAGAGGATCTTCAAAAAATTCATGAAGAACTAATAGGTAAAATTATGTCCCTTCCTAAAAGGTATTTTGAGGATATTTTGGAGTATAGTTATGGTAATTTTGGGAAAGTTATGAGTTTTATTGATGCCTTTTTTAATGAAAAAGTAATTAAAGCTCTGGTTGATGGCTATGTTTTTACAGATTATAAGCTTTTTCAAGAAATTTTAAGAAGAGATTCGAAGGCTATCTTAAATAAAGAAATAGAACTCTTAGAAGAAAAAGAAGTCAAGGTTGCTTCTTTGCTTTCTCTTGCTAAAAAATTAACAGCTAAAGGAGTAGCAGATATTTTAGAAGAATCTCTTTATGATACCGAAAAAACTTTGGAAAAATTG
>PDWI01008142.1_pt1 | contig 12438 bp, 11 predicted proteins | sample 1430891 | NCBI WGS metagenome assembly PDWI01 (sample SAMN01162508, study PRJNA174530) | Oral metagenome, whole genome shotgun sequencing project. | biome: Marine environment; feature: Marine mammal; material: Swab sample of the gingival sulcus; isolation source: swab sample of gingival sulcus... | reverse complement strand
GACCGGGCTCGAACCGGCGACAGTCAGCTTGGAAGGCTGAAGCTCTACCAACTGAGCTACTTCCGCATTCTTATTTTTTCACTGCATCTTAACAGAAGTTTTAAAAACATTCCTCGATACGATTCCAATGAGTTGTGGTGAGAGGAGGATTCGAACCTCCGAAGCAAAATGCAGCAGATTTACAGTCTGCCCTCGTTGGCCACTTGAGTATCTCACCTTTATTTTCTTTCAAAGAACAAATGTACTAAATCATACATTTTTTATTATGAGCCGATAGAGGGACTCGAACCCACGACCTGCTGATTACAAATCAGCTGCTCTAGCCAGCTGAGCTATATCGGCTTATTTCTGTTAGTTTCGCAACGAACAACGCTATTTCTAACAGTTTGCAAATATAATACAGTTTTTATTATCTACAAAACTTTTTTAAATTATTTTTTTACCACCTCAATTTACACACTCATTTTAATTTCTACCGCATATATAATTAGGGGTTTAAATTCAATTAATGAGCTTCCAACCAATTCTGGCCTACTCCCATATCAACGACTAACGGAACCTCCAATCCAAAAGCATTTTCCATTTCAAAACGAATCAGCTCCTTTATGGTTTCCATTTCAGAATTGCAAACATCAAATATTAATTCATCGTGAACTTGCAATAACATTTTTGAACGAAAATCTTCATATTTTAATCTTTCCTGAATTCGTATCATTGCTATTTTAATAATATCCGCAGCACTTCCTTGTATTGGTGCGTTTACTGCATTTCGCTCATCAGCACTTCGTACCATTCCATTTTGCGAATTGATATTTTTCAAATAGCGTCTTCTTCCTAATATAGTTTCCACATAACCTTTCTGTCTCCCTAATTCTATTTGCGTAGCGATAAATGTTTTTAGCTTTGGAAAAGTTTCATAATAACTATCAATCAACTTTTTCGCCTCTGTTCTTGTTTTATTCAATTGAGCAGAAAGAGCCGTTGCTCCCTGTCCATAAATAATTCCAAAATTAACGGCTTTTGCCTCCCCTCTTTGCTCTCGTGTAACTTCCTCTACTGGAATGTCAAATATTTTTGACGCTGTCGCCGTATGAATGTCTTGTCCGTTTTTGAAAGCCTCAATCATTGTTTCATCTTTACTCAAAGAGGCTATAATTCTCAATTCAATCTGAGAATAATCAGCAGACAATAAGGTATAATTTTCATCACGAGGCACAAAAGCCTTTCGTACTTGTCGTCCTCTCTCGGTGCGAATAGGGATATTTTGTAAATTCGGATTTAAAGAACTTAATCGTCCTGTCGCCGCTACGATTTGACTAAATGTCGTGTGAATGCGTTGCGTATCCTTATTTACTTCATTTGGCAACGCATCTACATAGGTGTTTTGTAATTTTACAAACCCTCGCCAGTCCAAAATATATTGTACAATGGAATGTTTCGGTGCTAACTTTGACAAAATCTCCTCCCCAGTTGCGTATTGCCCTGTTCTTGTTTTCTTTGGCTTTGCCACTAATTTCAAACGGTCAAAAAGAACTTCCCCTAACTGCTTTGGCGATGCAATATTAAAGATCGTTCCTGCCTCATCGTAAATTTTCTGTTGCAAACTATCAATATCCGTTGTCAATTCCTTAGATAAAGTTTCCAAAAAGACACTATCCAACGAAATCCCCTCTAATTCCATATCCGCCAAAACGGCAAGTAATGGAAGTTCAATTTTTTGATATAAATCTTCGAGATTATTTCCTTTTAACTCCTTTAAAAATATTTTCTGTAACTGTAACGAAACATCTGCAAAAGCCGTAAAATAAGTCGCTAATTCTGACAATTCTACACTCTGAAAATCCTTTATTGTTCTACTGCTCCCTACTATCTTTTCCAAAGAAGGTAACTTATGCTTTAAGTAGGTTTCAGACAAGACTTCCACTTGGTGTCGCATATCTGGTTGCAACAAATAGTGAGCCAACGAAATATCAAAAAAACCTCCTTTTAAATGAATGCCAAATTGCGATAATTCCTTATACAACTGCTTGATATCAACACCTACTTTTACAATGTTTTCATTTTCAAAGAAAGGTTTGAAACTTTGTAAAATTACTGTTTTTTCAGTTTTGGGTAAAGCTAAGTAATAACCCTTATCTATTTCATAGGAAAAAGAAATTCCTATCGTTTCATTTGTTTTTTTATCTATTCCCAAAGAAACCCCCACCTCTTTTTGTTGCAAAAGATAACTCAACAACATTCTTCTCGAAAAAGGCGTATTTATATATTGATAAAAGCCCTCAAAATCCTTTTCTTCTTCTTGAACAGCAGGTTGCGAAAACAAGTCTAACTGAGCGTTCCCTCCTACTTCTTGGGTAGGCACTTCTGGTTTTTCTTCTTTTTGAGTATTTATCGTTTGAAATAATCGACTAAAAGTATCTGCTGTTCTTCTAAATTCTAATTCTGTAAAAAGAGCTGTTACCTTTTCAAAATCAGGAGTGGAAAGTTGGAAATCTTCCTCGTTAAACGACACAGGACAGTCTAATAATATGGTGGCCAATTTTTTAGAAAGCAATCCTAACTCTTGATTTGCCTCCACTTTTTCTTTCATCTTCCCTTTCAATTCGTGCGTATGCTCAAAAAGCCCCTCGATACTTCCATAGGCTTTCAAAAATTTCTTCGCAGTCTTATCCCCTACTCCTGGTAACCCAGGAATATTATCCGCAGAATCTCCCATCATCGCCAAATAGTCAATCACTTGTTCTGGTCGCTCCACCTCAAATTTCTTCTGCACCTCCTCTATTCCCCAAATTTCAATTCCGTTACCCATACGAGCAGGACGGTACATAAAAATATTTTCGGAAACCAATTGTGCAAAATCCTTATCAGGCGTTACCATATAGGTTTTATAGCCTTTCTTCTCGGCTTGTTTCGAAATCGTTCCTATCAAATCGTCTGCCTCATAACCTTCTACCTCAATAATAGGTATGTGCATCGCCTTTAATAATTCTTGAATGTAAGGAACAGCAATTTTTATCGCCTCTGGCGTTTCCTGCCTATGAGCCTTGTAGTCCTCGAAAGCCTCCGTTCGCAAATGTGAGCCTCCTTTGTCAAAAGCCACTGCTAAATGATCAGGTTTTTCTCGTCTAATAACATCTAAAAGCGAATTGGTAAATCCCAAAATCGCAGAAGTATCCATTCCTTTAGAATTGATACGAGGATTTTTTATCAAAGCATAATACCCTCTAAAAATCAATGCAAAGGCATCTAATAAAAATAATCTTTTTTCTGCCATTATATCTTTTTAAAATCTTCTATAAAATCAGATAATTTATCTATTTCTACGTGCTCCATAATGATGACTTTGTACCACTTTTTGTGTTCGGTATGCGAATCAGGAACTAAACCGTATTTATGCGCCAATTCATCTGGAATATATTTTGATTTAATGGTTACAATATTCATAAATGGCTCTCTGAAATATTCCAAATCTAATTCATCCAACTGCTCACAAAACCATTCTGTACGAAGTAATAAAGTATTGATTTTTTCAAACCAGTTGTAATATCCATAACTAAATAATATCAACCAAACAGCAATCGCATTCGCTCCAGAACGACTTCCTGAAAGGGTCAAATCCATACCGCTTACATATTGCGCCTCTTTGGTCAGCACATTACCAATCAGCCCTTTTCTACATAAATAGCCTCCTGTTCCGTAAGGGGCTTGCAACATCTTGTGTGCATCTACCGTAATCGAAGACACATTCGGATTGGCAAAATTTCCCTTATAATCTTTATTAATAATCGGATAAATAAATCCTCCAAATGCACCGTCTACGTGAATTTTGAATTTCACTCCATTGTTCTTCAACACATCAGCATACATATCTGGATCATCTACCGAACCAAACATCGTTGTCGCCATATTAGAAATCACCAAAAAGTATTTTTTACCTTCCGATTTTAACCTTATAACTTCCTTTTCTAACTCTTCATTGATGATTTTTCTCGTATCCTCCTCCACTGGGATTACGCAGTTGTCAATATGTAATAAATTCGCTCCTTTATAAACGCTATAATGCGTATCTTCAGAAGATAAAATCACCATTTCCTCATTTTTCGCCCCATATTCATTAATAAAATGGTTCCTAAACACCCACAATCCTTGAATGTTAGCCTCCGTTCCTCCTGGTGCAATATAACCATCGTAATCGTCTTCTTTCGCCTTAAAAATATCAACCGCCAAAACCTTAATCACTTCCTTTTCTAAATCCTGTGAGCCTTTAAAAACCGCTTCGGACTCCCCTGTCGTATGACACCCAATATTATTCGGATTAACCACATACGAATGCAACAAAGGCGAACCCGACAAAACTAAATCTGTTGTATTAAATACATTATCATCTAATTTTGATGATGGATAACCTAAATAACGGCTATTGTTAAAATCTACCGTTGATGCCAACGCCTCGTCTATTTTATTTTTGATTTCTTGTTTTGAAAGTTTTTTCCAATATTTCATTTGTTTTGTGCTTTATGCTGTACGCTGTTGGCTTTATACCTATTGTACAGTTTATTTTTATCGTTTGTGGCAAAGTTACTGAATTATGTTTAGTTTTGAAAATGAAGTAAAAGGATGATCAAAGTATTTTTCACTCCTTCATCGACAATAAATATCACGCCCCGAAAGATTTTTGAAATCTTTTGGGGCGTGATTGATTTATTTACAATCTTAAGTCAGAGCTTAATGAAAAAAAATCATTGTTTTAACCTGAAATTAAGAGGTTATTGACATTCATTACGTCTATATAACTCCTAACTCTTTTCCTACTTTTACAAAAGCATTTACGGCCTTATCCAAATGTTCTTTTTCGTGTGCTGCCGATAATTGAACTCTGATTCGCGCCTTACCTTTTGGTACTACTGGATAGAAAAATCCAATAACATAAACGCCTTCTTCTAACAATTTATTTGCCATTGTTTGTGATAATTTTGCATCATACAACATCACAGGAACAATTGCTGAATCACCTTTTACAATATCAAAACCTGCAGCTGTCATTTTTTCTTTAAAATAACGAGTATTTTCCTCTAATTTATCACGTAAAGTAGTGTCTCTGCTAATAAGTTCAAAAACTTTTAGAGATGCTCCTACAATTGCTGGTGCTAAAGAGTTAGAGAACAAATAAGGTCTGGAACGTTGACGTAAGATTTCAATAATTTCTTTTCTACCTGTCGTATATCCTCCCATCGCTCCTCCTAGTGCTTTTCCTAATGTTCCAGTAACGATATCTACTCTTCCTAAAACCTTTTTCAATTCCAATGTTCCTCTTCCTGTCTCTCCGATAAACCCTGCCGCGTGGCACTCGTCCACCATCACCATTGCGTCGTATTTCTCTGCTAAATCACAAATTTTATCCAAACTCGCTACAACTCCGTCCATTGAAAAAACTCCGTCTGTAACGATAATTTTGAATCTATGATTGTTTTTATTAGCCTCTTTTAATTGCTCTTCCAATGAAGCCATATCATTGTTGTCATAACGATATCTCGCCGCCTTACATAGACGTACCCCATCAATGATAGAAGCATGATTCAATGAATCTGAAATAATCGCATCTTCCTTAGTTAAAAGAGGTTCAAAAACACCTCCGTTGGCATCAAATGCAGCAGCATACAATATTGTATCTTCTGTTTGGTAAAAGTCCGCAATTTTTTGTTCTAATTCTTTGTGAATATCTTGTGTTCCACAAATAAATCGCACTGATGACATTCCATAACCGTGCGTGTCTAAAGTCTGCTTTGCAGCCTCTATTACCTCTTTGTTATTAGAAAGTCCTAAATAGTTATTTGCACAAAAGTTGATGACCTCCTCGCCTGTACTAATCTTAATGACAGCATCTTGCGATGATGTGATAATTCTCTCTGATTTGTATAAACCTGCATCTTTGATGTCTTGTAACTCCTTTTGTAAGTGTTGTTTTATTGTTCCGTACATTTTAGTTATATTTTTTTTAGTTGTACGGCAAAGTTAGGAGTTTTTTACTTATTTCTGTGAAAGTTTTTTAAAAATATTTTTACCAACTACCGCCAGCGCCACCGCCACTAAATCCACCTCCACCGAATCCACCTCCGAATCCGCCAAAGCCACCAGAACTTCCGCCAAATCCGCCTCCAAAACTACCGCTACTTCTTCCGCCTCCACTCAATATAATAATGTCGAATAAGTCTTCTACTGGATTTCGTTTGCGGTATTTTCTTCCGTTGTGGTTGTCGTTGTCTTTGGAGTTACTTTTAAAAATTAAAAATAAAATAAAAATGATAAAAATGACGAGTAAAATCGTTCCTAAATCAATTCCAGAATCTGTATTTGTTACTGGAGGAGCATCATTAACAAATGTCCCATTAAGAACTTGTATAATCGCCGTAGTTCCGTCATTTAAACCACCATAAAAGTTACCTCTTTTGAATTTTGGTGTTATTTTCTGACGAATAATCGTCCCTAAAATTCCCGCTGTTAGTTTTATTTCGGCTCCGTATCCAGGAGCAATCTGTATTTTTCGTTCTTTTTGAGCAACTAAAATAAATACACCGTTGTCTTTGTCTTTTTGACCAATTCCCCATTCGTGCGCCCACCTAGGAGCAAGTATTCCAATATTTTCTCCGCTAATAGTCGGAACAGTAGCAATAACAATTTGAGTAGAAGTACTATCAGCATAAGTGATTAATTTCTGCTCCAATTCTCGCTTTTCGGACATATTCAACAAATTGGCTTTGTCATAAATACTCGTTTGTAATGTTGGTTTTGGAGGAACGGTAAATTGTGCTTTCAATGTACCAATCCCAATACTCAACCAAAGAAACAATGCTATTTTTAAAATCCTATTCATTAGATAGTTCCTTTTGAAATTTCATCAGACAATTCGTTGACGTCATCACTTTGATAAGGAAAGTAGATTTTTAATTTCTCTCCAATATTCTTAATGACTTCTGAAAGTCCCTCAGCGTATTTCCCTTGTTTAAAATAAGATAAAACCATTTGATTCTCCTCCTCCCAATAGTTATCAGGCACTTTTTCGTGAATTCCTTTATCTCCTAAAACAGCAAATAATTTACTCTTTACAGCAACGTATAACAATATACCATTACGGAGTTCGGTTTTATCCATTTGTAAAGAGTAGAAGACCTCCAAAGCCCTATCCATTACCTCTTTATCGGTGGAATCCTCAATATGAACTCGGATTTCACCAGAAGTGTTTTTTTCAGCCTGTTGTATCGCCTTGATGATAGACTGTTCTTCATCATTGGTCAAAAAATCTTCTACTCTTGACATTGATTTTTATTTTTTGTCGTTACCGAAATCAAATTCTACATTTGGTGCTTTGTCTGCCCCTGCCTCAGCATCAAAATAAGGTTTTCCGCTAAATCCAAAAATTCCTGCTAAAATAGAATTTGGGAATTTTTTCACGTGATTATTGTATGGTTTGATAGCCTTGTTAAAACGCGTTCTTGCCGTTAAAATTTGATTTTCAGTACTCGCCAATTCATCTTGTAATTTTAAGAAATTTTGATTGGCCTTCAAGTCAGGATAACGCTCTACAGTTACCAATAAACTCTTTAAAGCACCACTTAATCCTCCTTGTACTTTGTTAAACTGTGCTAACTGCTCAGGAGTTACATTTGATGGATCGATTGTTACAGAAGTTGCTTTTGCACGAGCCTCAATTACTTTTGTTAAAGTGCTTTGCTCGAAATCAGCCGCTCCTTTTACAGTTTTCACTAAGTTTCCAATCAAATCATTTCTACGCTGATAAGCAGTTTGTACATTTCCCCATTTTTCTGCTACATTTTCGTTTAATTCGATAGCAGTGTTATTAAATCCTACTGCCCAACTGTATAGTGAAAATACAATAAAAGCAATAATTCCTAAAGGTATTAACCATTTTTTCATTCGTCTTGTGTTTTAAAATTTATAATTGATTTTTGATATCTATTAACTCTCTTTTGATAAGTTGTAATTTATTTATAATTTCCTGTTTTTCAATGATTTCTTTTTTATCTGCTTTCATCTTTGCATTTGCTCCATCAAGAGTAAACCCCTTCTCCTTTACTAGATGGTGTATCATTTGCAAGTTTTTAACATCACTTTCCGTAAAAAGCCTGTCTCCCTTAGCATTTTTTTTAGGTTGTAAAACATCAAATTCCTTTTCCCAAAAGCGAATAAGGGAAGTGTTCACCCTAAAAGCTCGTGCTATCTCGCCTATTTTGTAATATCTTTTTTTAGGTAAATTAACGTACATAACTGATTATAAAAATATCCGCAAGGTAATCATTTTTTTTCAATTAGACTAAACGCCATTTCAATTCAACATTAAAAACCTAGAAAAACAAAATGTTAACCAATTCTCATTCAAAAATTATTGCAAGATACACTTGATTTTTTTTATGATAAAAAGAAAAAATTTGCATCAAGATTTTAGGATAAATCTTGATGCAAACTTCTTATAATTTCAATTGATATTTACTTCTTACAAAGGCTCTTACCTTTATTCAAGAACAGCACTACTTGCTCCGACAGTTCTATCTATTTTTCTCAATAATCCTTGTAAGACTTTCCCAGGCCCTACTTCGATAAATTCTGTTGCCCCATCATTAATCATTTGCTGTACAGATTGCGTCCAACGAACAGGCGCCGTTAGTTGTGAAATCAGATTTTCTTTGATTTCTACTGGATCTGATACTGCTTTTGCTACTACATTTTGATAAATAGGACAAATCGGTGTATTAAAATTTGTGTTGTTAATTGCTGCAGCCAATTCCTCTCGTGCTGGTTGCATCAAAGGCGAATGGAAAGCACCACTTACTGGAAGTTTCAAAGCTCTTCTTGCTCCTTTTTCAAGAAGTAATTCACACGCTTTGTCTATAGCCTCTATTTCTCCTGAAATAACCAATTGTCCTGGGCAGTTGTAATTTGCAGAAACAACTACTCCATCAATTTCTTCTAATGTTTCTTCTACGACTTTATCTTCCAAACCAAGTACAGCCGCCATTGTCGAAGACTGTAATTCACAAGCTTTTTGCATCGCTAAGGCTCTTTTTGAAACCAACAAAAGAGCGTCTTCAAACGAAAGTGTTCCATTGGCTACCAAAGCAGAAAATTCTCCCAAAGAGTGTCCTGCAACCATTTCTGGCTGAAATTTATCACCCAAAACTTTAGCAAGAACAACAGAATGTAAAAAAATCGCTGGTTGGGTTACTTTGGTTTCTTTTAGTTCTTCAGCCGTTCCATTGAACATAATGTCTGTAATGGAAAAACCTAATAATTCATTGGCTTTTTCAAATAATTGTTTTGCCTCGGCACTTGCCTCGTATAAATCAGCTCCCATTCCTACAAATTGAGAACCTTGTCCTGGAAAAATATATGCTTTCATTTGTCTTTATCTTATTATTTATCATTTGCTAAAACCACCTCAACATTTCCAAAAACGTTCGGTTTCATTAGCAATCTATTTTAAAAACTATTTTTGGCAAAACTACAGAATTATGTTCAGTTTTGAAAATAAAACGAAAACATACCCCCAAAAACCTACTATCTACTTTCAATGAATTCTTGATTTTTTTATCAAAAAATAGCATTCCTAATCAAATATTATTGTTACTTTGCTGAAAATTTTGAATCAGATGAACAGAATAAGTATATTTTCACTTCTTTTAATAGCATTATTAAGCACTAACTGCGCAAGACGAGGAAGTATCAATGGAGGGAGTAAAGACACCATCCCACCAGTATTGATAAAGGCTCGTCCTTTGATTAATTCTACAAATTTCGACAAAAAGAAAATTAAAATTTATTTTAACGAATACATCAAAATCAAGGATTTACGAAAGAATTTAATCATATCGCCTCCTATGAAAAATGAACCTATCATTACTCCAATGGGAACAGCGAGCAAATACATCTCTATCAAAATTTTAGACACGCTAAAACCTAATACTACTTATTCTTTTAATTTTGGAAATAGCATTGTCGATAATAACGAGGGCAATAAATTAGGTAATTTCAAGTATGTTTTTTCGACTGGGGAACACATCGATTCATTGTCTGTTTCTGGTGTCGTGGCGGACTATCAATCTAAGGAAAAAGTTAAGGACGTTAATGTAGCATTGTACAAATACGACGATAATTACACAGACTCTATCATCTATAAAAAGCGACCAGATTATATTTCTAACACGTTAGACTCTACGCTTTTTGAAATAACCAATGTAAAAGAAGGTAAGTATTTACTGATTGCTTTGAAGGATAAAAACGGCAACAAAAAATACGAACCAAAATCAGATAAAATAGCATTTATCAAAGATACGGTTACCTTACCAACGGACAAATCATTTGTTTTATCTTTATTTAAAGAAATTCCAAAATTTCGAGCATTCTCACCTCGAGAGGCAGGAAAAGGGCATTTTATTATAGGCTATGAAGGGAGTCGTAAAGGAATGAATGTGGAGTTGGTTACAAAGTTACCTGATTCCGTTTCAACAAAATTCATCCACGAAAAAGGAAAAGACACCATCAATTTTTGGCACACGGATCTCAAAGCCGATTCATTGATTTTTAAAATTACCAAGGACGATTACACCAAAGAACTTACAGCAAGATTACGAACTTCTAAGCGAGATTCGTTGACACTGACAGCCACTATTTCTGACAATTTACACTTACTAGACACATTTTCATTGAAATCTAATATTCCTATTCAGAAATTAGATAGTACGATGATAAAAATAACGCTCAAAGATTCTTTAAAATCTCAAGTGCCTTTTCATTCTTTTTTAGCGAAAGACAGTATGAAGTTCTACATTGATTTTAAGAAAAAATACAAGAGTGACTATCAAATTGACATACAGCCGAATGCTCTAACAGACATTTTCAATCAAGTGAACGACACTTTATCTTACGATTTACAAACACGCACTCCTGATGATTATGTAAAGATTTTACGATTCAATCCACAGGGGAAGAAAAAAATCGCTTTAATCATAGAATTACTAAAAGACAAAAAGGTCATCAGAACAGCGAAAACTAAAACTGATGAGCCTGTTACGTTTAGATTACTTCCTGCAGGAACGTATAAAGTACGAGTAATTTTTGACGAAAACGCCAACGGAAAATGGGATACTGGAAATTTTTTAAAGAAAAAACAAGCGGAAATCATCAAAAATTACACAACAGAACTCAAACTAAAAGCAGGTTGGGAATATTTAGACAATATTTTGCCGATAGACTAATTCAAGCGTAGCCACCTCTTTATCCGTTTAAAATTATTGATAAATGGATTGAGCATATTTTGGGTGAATGAAACGTATTTTGGGTCTTCGCCACCTCCTAACCCAAAGGATAATTTTTCTACGCCTTTGGAAACAAATAGCGTTCCGAAAAGCCAATCCCAAATGGCTAAACGAGAGCCCATATTTTTGTTCCAATGCTTTGGATTTTTACTGTGATGAATTTGATGTTGTACAGGACTTATAAATAGGTATTCTAAAAAATCGAAATAATGCAACTTTACGTGAGAATGTCTCAAATTTGCACCAAAAATAAAGAACAAAAAACTAAATACATTCACTCCCATAAACACCCATTTACTGACATGTCCTACGGCTAAATAATCAAAAACACCTGTTACAAGTCCAAAAATTAAAGTTCCCTGTATATTATTTATAATCAACTCAATAGGATGCAACCGATACTGCGTTATTGGATTCATAGAAGTTGCAGAATGGTGTATTTTGTGAAATTCCCACAAAAACGGAATTTTATGCATTGCCAAATGCGTTACATAAGTTCCTAAATCAGTCATCAAAGTAAGGGCAATCGTATAATAAACAACTGTTTCACTAAAAGACAAAGGAGATTCCATATAACCAAATTCACTCGTCAGATAGTTACTTACATTGAACGAAACGACAAAACCAAAATAAAAATAAGGTATAATCAATAAAATTTTAACCAATCCATTGCAAAGAAACATCGCGTAATCGATAGTCGCAGAACGGCTCGTCCATACTTTCTTATTAAAAACATATTTAAAAAACGAGCCTTTGCGTTTGGTTTTATAAAAAACGTAGTAGGCTAATAATAAAGACGTAAACAAATACAATAAATGAATACGCTTATTAGGATTAAAAAGATAACCTACCGTAAGGTTAAAATACTGCTCTATATTTTCTAAAATAGATTCCACATCTTTAATAATTTATAGATAAGGTTGCAACATAATTAAAAGGTGGTGATGGAATAATCCCTGGCCCCGGATACCCCGTTGCTCTTTGTGTGAAATAAGAATAATCAGTGATATTTTGCACCGTTCCTTCCAACTTAAAATGTTGGTTAAATTTATACGACAACGACGCATCCCAAACAGCATAAGCCGGTATTTTACCAAAAATACCATACTGA
>PDWI01008140.1_pt1 | contig 12441 bp, 2 predicted proteins | sample 1430891 | NCBI WGS metagenome assembly PDWI01 (sample SAMN01162508, study PRJNA174530) | Oral metagenome, whole genome shotgun sequencing project. | biome: Marine environment; feature: Marine mammal; material: Swab sample of the gingival sulcus; isolation source: swab sample of gingival sulcus... | reverse complement strand
TCCAAGTATAGTCTTGGGCATTTATAAATGTACTTATAAGTAAGAGTATAGTTATATATAAAACTTTCTTTGTGTTCATATTTGTTAGTTTATAATGTTCGTAATATTAAAAGTATAAAGTTGAAAGTTTGTAACGTTGAAAGTTTATTTTTCGTCATTCTGAACTTGATTCAGAATCTCCTATGATTTTTTGGGGATTCCAAATCAAGTTTGGAATGACTACTTTTTATAAAGTTTATGAACTTTCAATTTGTTACTTAATGATTAATTTTAAATAATCTACTTCTCCGTTAGTGTACTGTACCACTACAATATATAAACTTGGAGGGTAGTTTTCCAGTCTCAAGCTCAGTTCTTTACCATTGTAAAGTTCCGTGCCTTTGGTATCTAACACACGAATAGTCTCCACTTCAGTTATATCTAAGCCCTCTATTCTTACTTGCTCGTGGGCAGGGTTAGGGACTAAGAATAAATCAGGCGTGGTGTATGTTTCCATTGTATTTGCTTTACGGTCTTCAAGTGTTTTCGTTTTATTATTTTGATACCATAAAACGTCAGCCAAAGAAATACAAGACTCACAAGCTAAAATTCGATAACCATCACAAGCTGTAATATCGAAACATAACATATCCTCTTCGGTTATATTAGCTGATAAGGCTTGAGCAAAGTTAATAATACCCTCTATAAAGCCATTATTAGGATTATAGTTATATTCAATAATACTGCCTACATTGCTCAATAACTCAAAGTTTATCATATTTGGTATATATGGTATGTAGAAATGATAAATAAGCGGATTTTCTGATAATATTTTAAGATGAGGTCTTTCACATTCTTCTAAATCTTTAAAACAAGCACCGGGATTAGAAAGACTATCCATATCAATATTAAGTTGAGCTATTATATTGGTATAGCCCATAGTGGCACTAACATCAAACGTATAAGGGTTAAAATTTATTTGATTAGGCTTAAAAGAGAATGATATATCTCCTGCCCCTTGTGCAGGAACAACCGAAGACATACTAACATCCCACATTTCGCATTCTTGATTAGGAGTAATGCCATTAAGGTGTACATCTTCATTGTTTTGATTAATAACATAACCATAGTAGTTATATATTAAATCGCAGCCTTTAAGTTCACATCCTAAATATTTAATACCAAAATAAATACCGTGAGATTGACAATGTGTCTTTTGGTGTAAAGTTAAGGCATCTGAATACGCATAACAATTATCTGCATAAGAATCTTTTAAGTGATAGGTTCCCCAATGCGAAAAAGGTAAATCGGCTTCGGAACTAAGACCGTTTTCAATCTCGTTATAGCCATATAACCAAGACCAATGCGAAGGCATAGGCGTAATAAAACTGTATATGGAAGGGGAGCCTAAGAAAAACTCTCGACAAACTTCGTAACAACCCGATAAAACAAAGTGCATATCAGGAGCAGGTTTTATATATTTTGTTGCTAAACTCGATTTACAACCATATTCATTAATCTGATACGCTGTAAGGAATCCCGGTGTAATATATTGAGAATGGGTTCCTACATCTCCGTTACTCCAATATACAGAACCCGAATTGGAAACGACATCTACCGCTCCACTAAACAAACATTGGTTCTCTCCCCAAGCTAATGTAGGAGCATTGCCTTTAGGGTGTACAACAATAGAATGGGTTACCTCGTCCGAACAAGTAGTACTGCTTTCTGTATAGCTTACAGTTAATGTAGCTGTCCAAGTACCGCTGGTATTCATATAGTGGGTAATATCGGCTTCATCGTAGGTATAAGTATCGCCTTGAGGAGATTGTAATGTCCAGTGATAATCAAAATTATTTCCTATATCTCCCTTTAGTTCGATATTCTCACCTTTACAAATCTCGCTTAAGCCCTCTATACTTACTTGAGGAGTCGGTAAAAAGCCTATGTTTTTATATGGAGAAGTCCATTCGCAACCCCAATTGTTATAAGCGTGTACCTGATAGTCGTTGGTATGCTGAACGGTATTATAGGTATTATCAATTGTATTACCAACATTAGGCATCCATTCATAATGGTCTGTAGTTTGATAAGGGTCTAAGAAATCGGCATTTCCTACCACTAACTTAATATTTCTATCAGAACCATCACAAACTTTGTTATCACTTTCAGTTCCTATAGCAATTACTTTTAATTTATTTTCTTTAATAATTACATCTTTTTGCTTTTCCGCTATACAACCCATTGCATCTTTTATTTGCAAAGTTACGGTATAATGAGGTTTTCCGAAATTAGTAGAGCTAGGATTAGGTTCTGGATAAGCTCGGATACCATTAACTAGTCCGGATTGTAAAATATTTGAATTATCCTCAAAATCCCAGTAGCTTTGTACTACATTACCCGTAGATTGGTTAATAAAATGTACTTCTGTTTCTTGGCAATGGCTGTTTCCTCCCTGTATGGTAAAATCGGCGTGTAGCTGAGCAGGAATATCTATTGTTTGAGAAACACTACAAGTACCTGTTAAAACCTCGTTATTAACAGGGTTGGTAAAGCTATAAGTCTTGTACATGGTTAAAGTATAAGTGCTATTTTCGTTTAAAAGCATCGGAGAACTAACCGTAGAACCATTTAAGGTCAAGTGTTCATTGGAAAAGTTTACACCATCCATAAAATCACTTTCGTCGTGTATGGTTACTTCTACTTGTCCGTTAGAAGCACAACTTTTTTCCACATCAAAACGAATGATTAACGGTATTGCTATGGATAAATCGGTAGCCCAAATTTCGCCGTTCATAGAGGAACTGGCAGAGATGTCATAAAATCCTGTTTGCGAAAAGTCCATATCTATAATTTCACTATATTCTCCGCTTAAACTAACAGAAGCGTCTTCTGTTCCTGTCCAAAGAATATTGTTATTTGTTACATTGTCAGCTTCTAAATGAACGTGTCCGCAACCATCTTGTTCAATAGACACATTAAGCGGATGAGTTGCTGAAGGTGTAGAAGAGCCTGACAATGTTATCGTTACTGTTTTAGAACATCCCTCGTCATTGGTAACTACGCAAGTATAAACTCCTGAACCTTCTGATAAAACAGTTGCTGAATTTTCATCTGTATGGCTCCATTGATAGCTTAATGGATTATTAACATCTCCCTGTTGGCTAATTGTAAGATATGTACCCTCGCCATCCACTAAATATTTCGAGCCACTAACATTAGGAACTGCATTTGCATATCCATAGCCCTCTGTACTTGTAGAAATACAACCCGCATTAGAATGAAACGCTACACTAAAGTTAAAATTACCCGCTTCTTGTACTGTAAAGATAATGTTATGAGCATTTCCTTCAGGGCTATAAATTTGGTCATTATAATTAAGCTCATAAGTTCCGTTTGTTTGGAAGTTATCTATATTAACAGTTATCTGACTATTTTGACATATTTCTTCAGGGTAAGAAATTTGAGGTTCAGGAAGTGGTATTACATTAACAGGGATATACACTTCATCAACAAAACTATTACAATAACGTCTTTTTATCTTTATATTAAATTGATTTAAATTAGTGTTATTGACCAATATGTCGTGTGATGTTCCATCAGGTACATCTCCTAATATAGAAGCAGCGTTATTGGGTATAATACTCCATTCGTAAGTAACCCCTTCTTGTTCCTCAAACTCTAAATGAAACGTACCATTGGCACAAACTTCGGGTACATTTAGATTAATGCTATTTAACTCAAAAGAATGAATAGGGTACTCTAAAGGTTCAGAAACACAACCCGTAACAGGGTCTTCTTGCTTTACAAAAATAGAACTGATTTCTGTATCAAAAGATGCTACATATTCATTGCCTGTAAAAAGAGAAGGTGTAGCACTTTCGCATTCCCAAATAATATCATAAGGACTGGAAGCTACTTCGTAAGTATATGTACTAAAAGGACAGATACTTAATTTTCCCGACACATCATTTATTGATAATTGACTTGGCGAAGGTTTTACCGATACAATATATTCTGCCACATTACAAAACGCATTACTTTCTGCTGTAATCTTATATGCTCCTGTTTGAGGAAAATTGTAATTTATGGCATTACTATTTGTTGTGTATATAACATTATTGCTACTATTATAAATTTTCCATAAAACAGTGGAATTCATATTTAATTGAAAGTTTGCCGAATTTCCCAAGCAAATCAAATTTTCACCCTCTATATTGAGTTTAGGCTTAACAACGATTTCACGAGGTAAAGCGTGGTGCGTTCCGCAGTCAGGTAATACTTCATTGACATAATCAGCAGAAATAGTATAAATACCTGGTGTTTCAAAAGATACAGCCAGTTTATTTGGGGTAGCTGTTTCGAAAATTTGTACGCCTGTTTGCGGACTAATATGCCAGTTATACTCTGTAGCAGCCCAAATTGGCAATTCATAAATCACTAATTCGTCTTCACATAGTACATCAGCCCCTCCAGTAATAGAAACATTGTCAGCTATGATAGGTATATTGATGTAAGCATCTTCCTCACATAACCCTTCACAATGTTGCCCTGAAAGTCGTATAATACCCATACCTGAAGAAGGGTTTCCCCATTGTATTGTTAATTCGGGATAATGAAAATCAATTAATGTACCTCCTGTTATTTCCCAAATATATTGACCACATTCAGCATTGTTTAATACATAAGTTTGTTCACTATTAGCACAAGCTGTACCATAACAATTAAGTTCTAAACTTGGTTTTTCTTGAACACGAATTAGATAATAATATTCATCTTTACATCCACATTCATTAATAGCTTCGTGTACCAGTTTATACTCTCCCGGCTCTTCAAATGTATAAGTAAAGTTTTGAGTAGTAATAATTTCAGATTCATTATATCCGTAAATGTACCAAATATACCCTACAATAGGTGTTTCAGGGGCAGAGTAAGATTCATCAAAAAACTCAACTGTTTGTCCCAAACAGATGTCTAGAAAAGATTCGTGGTCATGAACTTCGTTGGCAATAGGCATTGATGTTACCATTGCTTGAACATCACTTTTTATCTCAATACATTGCGTATAAGAACATAAAACATTTCCTGAAGCGTCAAGAGCTTGTACATTAATAGCCCCATTTTCTACATCATTAGCCCACGTGATTTTAACACCATTATTAGAGTATGGTTGATACGAAGAAGCCCCTGTAATTTCCCAATTGTAGGAACTTACATTAGATACTCCGTGTGCTTTATAGATAACTTGGGAGCCTTTACAAGCTTGAAAACAAGGTTCTTCATCGTTTATATGGTCTTTGTCTAAACCATATAAACATTGTGATTCAAAGGTAGTTGTTAGATATAAACCACAATCGTTTTGAGCATACAATATTCCCTGTAAACTCAAAAAGAAAATTATTAAATAAATATTTTTCATTGCATTAAGATTTACATTTCTTTTCGGAAAAAATTATTGAATAATTGTAATAAGCGTGAACAATATTCAAATATGCTCCACGCTATTCTAAGGATACCTCTTGTTAAAATTAAAGAAGAAATAGTACAAAATATAAAGAAGTGAAGATTTCTAAAATATCTAAATATCCTTAAACACTAAAAGCCTCTATCAATAAGAGTACTCCCCTACCAATAGAGGCAGGTCAGTTTACGTGGACATTTATATTTTAAAAAATCGCTTATCATAGGTTTACGTTTAATGGTATTCTTTTCATCTGTAACAGTAACACCATTCTCTCACAAATTTAAAAACATTTTCTCAAATGTTAAATAATTTTAAAAGTTTTTTTTTGAAATTATTTTAAATTCCTTTTCAATAAACTGTATAACTTTTCTATCATCTCAGCATCCTCTGAAAAGTTCGACATTTCCCCTGTTGGGGGTACAAAAGTTAAACCACTTGTAAAAACAGGTGGTTTTTTTATGTTTAATTCTGAACTTGATTCAGAATCTTTATGATTTGCAAGGAGTACCGTTTCAAGTGCGGTACGACGTTGTTGTTTTCGTCATTGTGGGCTACGACCCGCAATCTCCAACATTGACAAGGGGATTTTGAATCAATTAGAGACAAATCGTGATTTGTCTCTACTGTTTAACCTTTAACCAACAATATTTGCAAAACGCACGCCTTGCGTTAGGGATTGCAGAGGAAATCCTTTTGTGAGGATACGAGCAAAAGATTGGAACGGAAAGCCCGACCGTCAGGGAACGCCCAAAATAAATTTTGATATAAAGTAATGCGTTTGCCCCGATTTAAGTGTAAAATTAGCGTGGATTCAATTAAAAAATGATTACCTTCGCGAAAATTTTTAAGAAACATAAAACATGAGACATTTAATCATTTTACCTTTTTTAGCTTTAGTCGCATTATACTCTTGCGATGGGCAAGGTACAAAAAAAGACACATCTATGGAAATGACGACAGAATTAGATTCAGTGAGTTATGCAATTGGTATTGATATTGCAAACAATTTAAAACAAAACAAATTAGATAACATCAATGTAGATGCTTTTGCTGCTGCTATGAAAACAGTTTTTGCAGGCGAGGAAACTTTGATGCCGATGGAGGAGTCAAGAAATATTATCAATCAGTATATGATTGCTCAAAGAGCTAAGGAGTATCAGCCTATTATTGAGGAAGGAAAGGCATTTTTAGAGGCGAATAGCAAGAAAGAAGGGGTTATAACAACAGCTTCCGGTTTGCAGTACAAAGTTATTGAAGAAGGGAAAGGGAACTCTCCTCTACCAACTTCTAAGGTTAAAGTTAATTACAAGGGTTCTTTGATTGACGGAACTGTTTTTGATAGCAACGAGGGTAGAGACCCAATTGAGTTCGGCGTTAATCAAGTGATTCCCGGATGGACAGAAGGTTTACAGTTGATGAAGCCGGGTGCTAAATTTGAGTTTTATATTCCTTACGATTTAGCTTATGGAGAGAGAGGTGCCGGTGCTGATATTAAGCCTTATTCTACCTTAATTTTCGAAGTTGAGTTATTGTCTTTTGAATAAAAGCGATATTGAACTAAAAATGTAACGTCAGGCGTTTGCTTGGCGTTTTTTTTGTTGTTAGAATTAAAGGTTGTGGATTTTGTTAAGTTAACGTGAGCAAAGATTATCCCAAGCTTACGTTAATTTATAACTTAATGGTAAATAAGAGGGAGGGGTCTTTAAATATTATCGAGACCTTTGATGATTATTACAAAAATATATGTAAACTCTTGTTTAACAATAAATTACGAATTTATCATATCCCGTTGATACAAAGTAATGTCTTTGCCCTGTATTTGAAGGCTTTTTAATTGTATCTTTATAAAAAATAGCGTAAGTTTGTCGGTCTATTAAAAGAAAATATGTTTAACTAAATTTTAAAGCTTATGAGAAATGTTATTTTACGAACGGCATTGGTGTTTTTAACACTCTTCTCGTTCTTATTTGCCAACGCCCAAGTGCAAGTGGGTAATGGAAACACAGTAGGAACTTTCCCTGTGAATCCATATTACGGCTACTCTTATACACAGTCTATTTATTTAGCGAGTGAGATAGGAGTTGGTGGTACTATCACAGAATTACGTTATTACTTTGCGGGTGCTTCTTTGTCTAGTGCAAATGACTGGACAATTTATATAGGACACACAAGTAAAAGTGAATTTGCAAATGAGGACGATTGGGTAGATATAAGCACTTTAACACAAGTTTACTCAGGAACTTTTACAGATCCTGGAACTGCGGGTTGGGTTGTTTTCGATATTGATGACTGGACGTACGATGGTACTCAGAATATCATTATTGCTGTGGATGAGAATGCTAGTGGGTATAATGGAAGTGGTGATAGATTTTATGTGTTTGATACCCCTAATATGAGAGGCTTGGTTAAAAGATCAGATTCAAGTAATCCGGATCCTGCCAACCCTGGTACAGCGAATAGCCTTACCAGCTATGAGCTCGCTAATATTATTTTTGGTGGCTTAACAGTTGCTTGTCCGGTGCCTACGGATCTTATCTCTGATAGTGTAACAGTAACAAGCGTTGATTTATCTTGGACGGCAGGCGGATCAGAAACTGCTTGGAAAGTAATTTATGGAGCAAAAGATTTTGACCCAGCAACAGAGGGAACAACGGTAGATGCTGATACAAATTCTTTCACATTAAGTAACTTAATGTCGGAGACAGAGTATGATGTTTATGTACAAGCGGATTGTGGATCGGGAGAAATGAGTGTTTTATCGCAGAAATTGAGCTTTACAACTCTACCTTCTTGTCCTAAACCCACAGCTCTTTCTTTAGACAGTCTAGCTTCAACGAAAATAACATTGTCTTGGGTGGCAGGAGATGAAGAGACTGCTTGGAATGTGATTTATGGAGAAGAAGGTTTTGACCCTACAAATGACACTGCGAGCACCGTATTATCGGTTAACGATACTCTAGCTACTATTACAGGTTTAACTGCAGAAACAAGCTACGATGTTTATGTACAAGCTAACTGTGGAGAGAATGATTTAAGTTCCTTAACAGGTCCTATTAATTTCTTTACAGGGTATTGTATCCCTTCTCCAACGTCTGTTGATAACAATGGAATTACCAATGTTACGTTTGGTCAAGCTCCTAATGTTGTTAATAACACTTCCGGAAAAGAGTCTGGTCAGTATGGAAATTATACAGCTATGGTAGGTGATGCTCAGGCAAGCTCAGATTTAACAGTTAGTATTACATATCAAACAGGTTGGACTTATAACACTCTCATTTGGGTGGACTGGAATGATGACTTTGATTTTGATGATGAAGGAGAAATTGTATATTTTGGAGAGTCTCTTGCTGATAACCCTACAACTTTAGAGGCGAGTTTTACCGTTCCTTTAACAGCTCCTGTCGGGCAACACAGAATGCGTATTTTTGGATCTGATTCTTATTATAATGACAATTGTTACACAGGTTCGTATGGTTGTGTTGAGGATTATACCATTAACGTAACTGAAGCACCTTCTTGTCTTAAGCCTACAGCTCTTGCTTTAGATAGCGTTGCTCCAACAGTAGCAAAATTATCTTGGGTAGCAGGAGCCAGTGGAGAGACTGCTTGGAATGTAATTTATGGAGCAGAAGGATTTGACCCTACCGCAGAAAATGCAGGAACCGTATTAGCTGTTAGTGATACCTTGGCTCTTATTACAGGATTACTCGCAGAAACAAATTACGATGTTTATGTACAAGCTGATTGTGGTTCAGGAGATTTAAGTGCTTGGTCTAATAAGGCTACTGTTACTACACTTCCTGCTTGTGCCGAACCTACAGCACTTTCTGTAAGCAATATATCGTCAATATCAGCTACATTGTCTTGGACTGCAGGTTTCGTGGAAACAGACTGGTTGATTATTTACGGGGTGGAGAACTTCGATCCTGCAACGGAAGGAGATACCTTAGAAGTTTCGACAAACCCTATGGGGACAGTTAACAATTTATTACCATCAACCGCCTATGATGTTTATGTAAAGGCTGTTTGTGAAAGTGATGTGTTAAGTAGCCTTTCTAATAAGCTTACTTTTACAACTGCTTGTGCTGCAATTACACCGGATTATACTGAGGATTTTGCAACATTTCCTCCAAATTGTTGGGAAAGATTTAAAGGGAATTTAGGTGAACCTTTAGAGCAATACGGAACTTTTGGATTGAAATGGTCAGGAGATGGTTTTGCTAATGATGGTTATTCAGGTTCTGCCAGAATTAATATTTATGGAGAGAACTGTAAAGCATGGTTAGTATCTCCGGAGTTCGATTTATCTGCAGGAGGATATCAACTTACATATGATGTTGCAGCAACTCATAGTGGGAATACAACTCCCGCTGATTTTGGAGATGATGATCAAGTACAAGTCTTATATACAGAAGATGGTGGTGCAACTTGGACGAATTTAAAAACGTACAGCAATAGTAATAATAACTTCCCGGGAGTGGATGGAACTAATGAAACAATTTTTATAGCATCCACCGGATCTAATGTTAGAATTGCTTTTTGGGCATCGTCAACAGTAGCGGGCGGAAAAGATAATGACTTTTTTGTTGATAATTTTGTAGTATCTACAGCCCCAACTTGTATTTCTCCTACAGCAGTTACTTCTGCTAATGTAGAGACAACAACTGCTACAATTTCTTGGGATGTTCCCGCGATTGTACCGGGTATAGGTTATGAGTATGTTTGTTCTACAACAGAAACAGAGCCAACAGCAGACGGAACATCAACAACAGGAACAACTGTTGATTTAACAGACTTAACCGCCGGTACTACTTATTATGTATTTGTACGTTCGGTATGTACTGATGATGATAAGAGTGCTTGGACTGCTGTTTATGAGTTTACAACAATTCCATCTTGTTTTGCTCCTACAGCGGTTACTTCTGCTAATGTAGCAGAAACAACAGCTACTATTTCTTGGACTGCTCCTGAAACTGCACCGGGTGTTGGTTATGAGTATGTTTGCTCTACAACAGAAACAGCTCCAACCGCAGATGGAACAGCAACTACAGAGGTAAGTGTAGATTTAACAGATTTAACAGCCGGTACTACTTATTATGTATTTGTACGTTCAGTATGTACTGATACTGATAAGAGTGCTTGGACGGCTGTTTATGAGTTTACAACAGTAACAGCTACTCCTGCAAATCCTTTCCCTGAAGACTTTGAAACAAGTACAGATTTACCTGCAGGTTGGAATGTTATTAACGGAGGAAGTGCTGATAAGGAATGGTATGTAAGTAATGATATATCTAACGGAGCTCACTCCGGAACAAATGCTGCTCGTATAGATTATGGTAGTGATGCTCATGACGATTACTTAGTTTTACCGGCTATTTCTGTGGAGGCAAATGTTAGTGATCAGTTAGTTTTCTGGGCAAAAAACAGAGGCGAATCTCTTGCTGAAGAATATGAAGTGCGTTTATCTACGACGGTAAACAATGATGCTTCTGCATTCTCTGCAGTTTTAGAAGAAGCATATGCTCCGGGAACTACTTGGGAAGAAAGAACAGTTTCGTTGGCAGATTATGTAGGACAAACAGTTTATGTGGCTATTAGAGCAATTTCTACGAATGAATTTGGATTATATATTGACGATGTTGATGTAATGGGTCTTCCTACTTGTCCTGCTCCAACGGCTCTTGCTACTAACAACATAACAGCAACTGAAGCTGAATTATCATGGACAGCAGGCGGAGCAGAGTCTGCTTGGAATGTGATTTATGGAGAAGCAGGATTCGACCCTGCAACTGAAGGAACTACAGTAGGTGCAGATGCGAATTCTTTCACATTGACAGGCTTAACAGCTGAGACAGCTTATGATGTTTATGTACAAGCAGATTGTGGAGATGAAGAAAGTGAACTTTCTAGTGTAGTTTCATTTACAACTTTAGCAACTTGTCCTAAGCCAACAGCTCTTACCGCTGATAATGCAACGGCTACACAAGTAGTGTTATCATGGACAGTTGGTGGTGCAGAAGCTGCTTGGAAAGTAATTTATGGAGAAGCCGGTTTCGATCCTGCAACAGAAGGAACAACTGTAGATGCTACTTCAAATCCTTTCACATTGACAGGGTTAGTTGCATCCACAGATTACGAAGTGTATGTAAAGGCAGATTGTGGTAATGATGATTTAAGTGATTTATCAAACGTTGTTTCCTTTATGACTTCTTGTGTTACTATTACACCTGATTATACTCAAGAATTTGCAACAGTTCCACCAGCTTGTTGGGAAATAGCGAGAGGATTGTTAACAGATCAAATGACAGCTGAGCTAACATCTTCTAGTACCAATGGTACTACATCTTGGAAATCAGATGGATTTGCTAATAATGGAACAACAGGTGCTGCTAGAGCTAATATTTATGGAGCACAGACTAATGATTGGTTAGTATCTCCTACTTTTGATTTATCTGCCGGTAACTATGAGCTTAAGTACGATGTTGCAGCAACAGCTTATGACAATAGTGATCCTGCTGTATTAGGAGATGATGATAAATTCTTAGTGTTATATACGGAAAATGGAATCGATTGGAATATCCTTAAGACGTATGATGCTAATAATACGCCATCTGCTACAGGTACTACCGAAACCATTTCTTTGACCACTACAGGTGCAGAAGTGAAATTTGCTTTCTACACTGAGTCAACAGTAGGTAGTAACGGAGATAATGATGTTCATATAGATAACTTTATCGTACAAGCAGCTGCTAATACTTGTCCAAAGCCAACTGCTTTAGCAGTTTCTAACCTTACTGCAAATGCTGCTGATGTTGCTTGGACAGAAAACGGAACAGCTACAACTTGGAATCTTAAAGTTTCTACAACTTCTATCGACCCTGCGACTGCAGACGGAGATGTTGTTGCTAATGAATCTACAACAAACAATCCATATAGCTTGTCAGGACTTACTGAGAATACAACATATTATGTGTATGTACAAGCTGATTGTGGTTCAG
>PDWI01008595.1_pt1 | contig 12444 bp, 12 predicted proteins | sample 1430891 | NCBI WGS metagenome assembly PDWI01 (sample SAMN01162508, study PRJNA174530) | Oral metagenome, whole genome shotgun sequencing project. | biome: Marine environment; feature: Marine mammal; material: Swab sample of the gingival sulcus; isolation source: swab sample of gingival sulcus... | reverse complement strand
TCCTTTGTGGTTTAAATTTTGATATAATTATATCCTCTTCCCACTCTCATCACTTATCACTCATTATTTATCACTTATTTCTATAGTGTGTACAATATTTTTTTAGGGTGTGCGTTTTATTAGAAAGCTGAGCAGGTATTTGGTCTGTTTTGGCTGTTTTGATTAAATAAATTATTCGAAACATTATTACACTTCTTTATCAAATATCCCATCATTAGAACCAAAAAAAACGAAACCATCAGCAAAAGTGGTTCGTAATATTTTAAATTATTCTGTGGCAATGAAATTATTTCACACTACAGGTATTATGGCAGGGAGCCAATGGGAGAGTTTAGTACATTAACATTTAGAGCCGATAATCAAAACGATTATCGGTTTTTGTTTTTATAGGTCTGTGAAAATTAAAGTTTGTGTTCTGTAAATTATAAATGATGGGCGATGAAAGTAATAAATGATAAATTGCATTCTTCAAAACCTACTCGAGCTGACACATAAACGCTTGCTGTCACATCGAGTGCATTTGTGAGGAACGAGCAAATGTGTATCGAGATGCTGACTTCCGACTTCCAACTTCCAACTTCCAACTCATTATCACATTAACTATTCGTATCGTAGAGATTCTATAGGGTCTAAGGCAGCGGCTTTGCGCGCGGGTAGTATGCCGGACAATATGGCCACGCCAAAGCATAATACTACCCCCATGAATATCCAATTCCAAGGGATGATAAAGGTGCTGCCAATGCTCATACTTACCAAATTGCCAATAACAATACCCAAAAGGATACCTAATAAGCCGCCAATTTGTGCAATCACAATGGCTTCGATAAGAAATTGTGCTTTTATCACGCGAGCGGTGGCACCAAGTGCTTTTCTAATGCCTATTTCTCTGGTGCGTTCGGTAACAGATACCAACATAATATTCATTAGGCCTATGGCAGAGCCAATGATGGTAATAAGTCCTATAAAAGTAGCGGCATAAGATATGTTTTGTGTTTGGTCCAATACCATTTGTTCCAGTTTGTCGCTGCGCTCTATAAAAAAACTATCTTCTTCTCCCAGTTTGTCTTTACGTATTTGTCTTAACAAGCCGGTAGCTTCTCCTATGGCCATATCTATATTTACATTGGAGGCAGGTACCACATGTATGGTATAACTCATCTTAGGACGAGAAAAATATTGTCTTACATTGTTGATAGGCAGCCACACGCTGCGGTCGCCGCTAAAACCAAAGCTACTGCCTTTTTCTTTTAATACACCTACCACTTTGTATTTGCCACTACCTACACTAATAATTTGTCCGATAGGATTTTCGTTGTTTTTGAATAAGGTGTTCACTATAGCATTGCCAATAATAGCCACATGTCGCCCGCTTTGTATCTCAAGGCTGGAAAAATTACGCCCTTGTTCAATTTTTTCTCCCGAAGTGTAAATATAATTTTGGTCAACACCTTTGACACTAACATTGGGGTGTGTTTTCTCGGATTTAAATTTAAGCGTAGCTGTACCGGAACCATAAACACTCAGCGCCACATGCGCATTTACTTCGTAATTCTTTTTAAAGGCTTGTATCTCTTTCCATTCCAATACTCTATTGCGTTTACCTTTCACTCGTTTGCCGCCTACCACAATATTGCGTACCCTATTGGTAATGGAAAATCCATTGGCGCCCATAGTGTTCATATTTTCGCTAAAAGAGTGTTTGATAGCATCTATCGAAGTTAATATGCCTACCATTGCCATAATACCAAAGGCAATGATAAGCACAGTAAGTGTGGTGCGCAATTTACTGGCACGTATAGATTCTAAAGCAAGTCGGATATTTTCTCTATAATGTATCTTCATAAGTTTGGGTTTTAAAAATAAATACCTATTCTTGCTTAGTAAAAGAAAACGCTAATGAGTGTTTAGTTGGCTGTTAGCTTTTGGACTTTAGCTATTAGCATTGTAAGTTAAAAGGTAAAAGATAAAAAGTAAAAACAGGAAATTCTCTTTTAACGTTTAGTTTTTAACTTCCCACTTCCGTCTTCCGACTTCGGTCTTCCCACTCCCTACAGTTTTGGCCCAAAAGCCAAATCGCCTGCATCACCCAAACCCGGCACTATATAATAGTGTTGATTTAGTTCTTTGTCTACATCTGCCAACCAAATGGTTACTTTGTCCATAGGTAATTCTTTGGTGAGATTTTCTACGCCTTGTTCACTGGCCAATACAGAAGCAATATGTGTATGTATAGGTGTTTCGTGGCGGGTAAGCTCTTGGTAAGCCAAAATCATAGACGATGCTGTTGCCAACATGGGGTCTGCCAAAATCAAAATTTTGTCTTGTATGGGTGGGCGCGATACATATTCTACTTTGATGGTAAAATCGTCTCCTACTTGCTTGCGATATGCAGAGATAAAAGCGTTTTCTGCCCTGTCGAACACATCTAACAAACCACTATGCATAGGCAAGGCGGCACGCAAAATAGAAGCAATTACAGGTTGTTGTTGCAAAAGGTAACAGTTAGAAGTACCTAAAGGGGTAGTAATAGTTTCTTCTTGGTACTGTAGATGTTTACTTATCTCATAACCCATAATAAAACTAATGCGTTCAAGATTTTCCCGAAAACGCAAACGGTCGTTTTGAATCTTTACGTTGCGTATTTCAGACAAATACGTGTTGAGGATGGAAATTTTCTTATTTAATTGGTGTATCATAATACTCTAAAATTTAAACGCCGCAAATTTAAGGTTTTATTTTTAATTAGCAATTGGTTAATGTGGCAATGTGCTAATGTGATAATACGATAATGTGGCAATTTGATAATGTGTTAAAATGTGGATAATGAGCCGGAAGTCCGAAGTGAATTACGCATTGTTAATGGCTCATTACTAATTACTAATTGTTAATTACTAATTACTAATTACTAATTACTAATTGATTACAACCTAACACCTATTGTTATTTTACCATTGGCTATGACAAATTTTGTTTTATCATTCATAATTATTTACTAATACTAAGCTTTTGCTTATTAGATGTATTATTGTTCAAAAGGTTACATAGTCCTTAAAAGAAACTTCCAAATACTTTAATTTTTTTCCTATAAAACATGTCAAGAATTAACCACAAAGAACACAAAGGATATCACAAAGGGCACAAAGAGATTCTTGGCGAACTTTGCGTAAAATTTTAGCGAATTTTGTGGTTAAACATCCTCAGGTATTGTTTTTTATTCGTCTGTGTGGGAAGTGAAAATTATCATGTATATTTGCCAAAAATAAAAGCATGTTACAATATTTAGACCATAAAGACACTATTTATGCCACTGCTACGGGAGTGTCGCAAGGGGCTATCACGGTGATTAGAGTGTCGGGCGAGCAATCGTTTCAGGCGCTTGATGCTATTTTTACCCCTAAGAGCCAGCAGCATACAGCCATAGCCAATGCAGCGCCTTATAGCATTGTGTTTGGTACCATTTTCGATGGCGACACCTTTATAGACGAGGTATTGGTAAGTGTGTTTAGGTCGCCAAAATCGTATACCGGCGAAGATAGCGTAGAAATAAGTTGCCATGCTTCGCCTTATATAGAGCAAAAGATTTTGGAGCTTTTGGGAAAGCAAGGGCTACGCCATGCCAGGGCAGGGGAGTTTAGCATGCGTGCTTTTATGAATGGCAAATTAGACCTCTTGCAAGCCGATGCGGTAGCCGATTTGATAGCTTCGCGCAGTGCCGAGGCACATAAAGCAGCGGTAACACAAATGCGAGGAGGCTATTCTAAAACTATAGCCCGCTTGCGCGAAGAAATGGTAGATTTTGCAGCACTCTTGGAGTTGGAATTGGATTTTAGTGAAGAAGATGTGGAGTTTGCAGACCGCCAAAAGTTTATAGACCTGGTGCATAAGATGCAGGCAGAGATACAAGAGCTGTTGCGTGCCTTTAGGTGGGGGCAAGTGATGAAAGAGGGGGTGCCCGTAGCCATAGTAGGCAAACCCAATGTGGGTAAGTCGACCCTACTCAATGCTTTGTTGCGCGAAGACAAAGCCATTGTTTCCAATATACCCGGTACCACACGCGATAGTATAGAAGACAGTATGCGCGTGCAGGGCATCTTGTTTCGGTTTATAGACACGGCAGGTATCAGACACTCTGAAGATGAGATAGAAAAAATAGGAATAGAACGTGCCATAGATAAACTCAAACAAGCACGTATAGTGTTGTATGTGTGCGATTTTACCGCTTATGATACCGCTGAAATACAAGAAGCCATAGAAGAGTTGCAACAACTTTTGGACGGACAAGAATTATTGTTACTTATCAATAAGATAGACAAAGAGGAGGAAGAGGCGCAGAATTTTATGCCGCATTTGCCTCGTATTCGTATCTCGGCCAAAAAGGGGGTAGGTATAGAAGAGTTAGAGCAGTTTTTGGTCAATAGTATTAGCCAAGCCAATTTAGAAAACAGTAGTGTAGAGCATAATATAAGGCATATCAATATCTTGGAAAAGATACAAACTAGTTTAGAGGATATAGAAATGGCCTTTGAGCAATCCATACCCTCCGATTTGATAGCCATAGATGTGCGCCAATGTTTGCATTACCTTGGTGAGCTTACAGGACAAATATCTACAGATGAGTTGTTAGGGAGTATCTTTGGACGGTTTTGTATTGGTAAATAAAGGAAAGCATTTTGTATAATATAACAAAAAAGATAAAATATGATTGTAAGTATCTATTTGCAAGAGCATGAATATTTAACTAATTCACCTCAAACATTTAATTTTGGAGGAGAATATCTATACTCTTTTAATGAAGATAAAAAAGATTTAATTGTTGAAAGAACTGTTAATGAAAAATATATACCTGATTTTTTTGATAGTGGTAGTGAATGTAAAGTTGAATTGCTAAGTGCTATAGTAGGAGAAAATGGGATAGGAAAATCTTCTGTTTTGGATATTATAAGGAGTGTGTTTGTAGAGAATAGTTGTTCAATGCCTCATCATTTATCGGCAATTTTAGTAGAGGAGAACGGAGAAACGAAAGTCTTAAAATCAAATTTTAAAAACATATATCTTGTTGAAGAGAAAAGTAAGATTGCGTTAGAGACCATTTCAAAAGATGTCTATCAAACTATTTATTATTCTCCACATTTTGATTTAAAGTATAGCAACAATTTTTCTGAGGTAGATAAATATGATATATCACTTGATAATTTTGTAAAAAAAGATTTAGAAAACACTGATAAGAAAGGTACTGATGAAAATGGTTGGAGGTTTGGGTTAAACGAAGAGCTGTTATTAAATAATGCTATGAGGCAATTAGAATTTCTTAATTCTAAAATTTACAAAGATAGTGATGTCTTTAGACAGGTTTTTAATATACCGAATTATGAAGATGGTATTTTGTATTTTAGAGATATAAATTTACAATATGATTCAGATGATACAATAAGGTTTTCGAATACGCCTAGTCAATTACGACCAATAATAAATACGATATTTGATAAACTTGAAAAAGAAAATAAAAATAGGCATAAATATAGAGATTCTTTAACCGAAAAGGATAAAGACAAGAAACAAGCATTGGTAAACAAATATCTCCTGAAAAGATTTGTAGTTAAGGCTTATTTATCCTTAATTATCAATCAAATGGAAAAGTCTAGTGATTGGTTAGATAAAGGATATATTCAAGAGTCTTATAATGTAAAAAAATTTGATAAATCAACAGCTTTAGACGTTTTTAAATACTTTATCAAAGAAAGTAAAATAAAAAACAACGGCAGATCTTCTGAGCATATTTTTAATGCTAAAGAAGTATTTTCTTTACTTGATAAATTAAAAAACCTTATTGAGAAAGAAAATGATTCTAATAAAAAAGTAGGGGAAAAAAAGATAGAAGTCAAAGTGTCTGAAATATCAGAAATACTTAAACTTCATAAAAAAGTTATCACACAATTATTTTATTATTATCCAAAGAACGGAAATAATTTAATAGATAAATCAAATTATACGGAAGGTTTTATAACTTTTAGACCAACAGATAAAAGTTTAAGCTCCGGAGAAAACGCTTTTTTAAATTTCTATTCAAGATTATATCACTTTATTGATAACAATTTAGTTGAAGAACGAAAAAGTTTACCCGATAAAAAAAAATATGTACTCTTGCTTGATGAGGCAGATTTGGGTTTTCATCCTATGTGGAAAAAGAAGTTTGTAGATACTATGCTTAAATCTGTACCTCATTTTTTTGAGAATCTTGACTCCAAACCTCATCTTCAGATTATTATTACCACACACGACCCGTTTACTTTGTCTGATGTGCCCAATAATAATGTGACTTTCCTTAAAAAAGAGGATAATTTTTGTTCAGTTATTAGTGAAAAAGAGACTATAATGAGAACTTTTGGAGCTAATATTTCTAATTTATTATCTCATTCATTTTTTGTTGAAGATGGCTTAATTGGTGACTTCTCAAAGTCTAAAATAAATGAAGTGATAGCATGGATTAACAAACACAAAGATATACCGGAAGAAAAAAGAGATGGGAATTTTAAAGAGGAGTTAGAGTATTATAAAAAGATAATTAATCTTATTGATGAGAAAATTATCAGATTGAAATTAACAGAAATGATAACGGATTTAATTGGAGATGATGACTACTATAATGAGATGATTGATAAAGAAATCCAACGCTTAAAAAATAAAAAACGATGATATATATAGATGCAAATCAGCAAAAAATACAAGAGGCTAAAGAATATCATTATCGGGTTGTGAGATATATCATTAAGAAAAAGTTGAATGGTAAAAATTTTAAAGAAAGTCCTCCTATTAAAAACATGGGCATTCGAAAAGTAAAAAGAATAAATCCGGATATTCGTAGGTTTCTAGATAATGAAGATAATTTAAAAACGGTTTTAATAGGAAAGCCCATAGAATTAGATGCTATAAAGAATAAATTTACATTAGACAAACATATAAAGTCCATTAAAGAAATAATTAATTATGATAAATGGAAAGATTATGAAAAATATGGAGGGTATGATTTAGCACGGAAATTAGATATTCCTACTTGTGTATATTGTAACCGTATGTACACTAAAACGGTGATAAAGAAGTCTGGACAAAAAGTAACAAGACCTGCTTTTGACCATTGGTTTCCGAAACACAAATACCCACTTTTGGCATTGTCATTTTATAATTTAATTCCGAGTTGTACGGTTTGTAATAGTGGAGTTAAAGGGGGCGAAGATTTTAAATTAAACACCCATTTTCATCCCTACCATCCTTGTTGTGATTTTGAATGTACATTTAGTTATGATCATAAGGCATATAATGATTTTTCGTTCAAAATAATCACAAAAAATCAATTTTCTAAAAATTCAATAGAAGCTCTTGAATTGGAAGAAATATACAAAGCGCATGAAGATGAAATAAAAGATTTAAGAAAGATAAAAGATTTTTATTCAGAAAATTATATAGAAATGTTAGAAAGTCAGATATTAAATAACGTAACACATTTAGACAGAAAAGAAGTGTATCGTTTGGCTTTTGGAGTACATTATGACGAGGCTAAATTCGACAGAAGACCTCTTAGTAAAATGAAGAAAGATATTTTAGCAGAATTGGAAATAATTGATGATTGAAAGTTTAGCCTTTAATCTGTTGGGAAAAAAGACAAGAGACATCAACAGATTTCTGTTTAGTAACCGTAATGTAAATATCTTCTAATTATGAAAAACATTATAGCGGCTTTTATTTTTTTTACACGTTTGCCTATTTGGCAACACAAGATGTTTTATTTGGATGCCAAATATTTTGAAAATGTAATCAATTATTGGGCCATAACAGGGTGGCTGACGGCAGGTGTGATGGCGGGTACGCTTTGGGTGGCGGCGCAATTCTTGCCCTTTTCTGTGGCAGTGATTATGGCTATAGTAGCGCGTATATGGCTTACCGGTGCTTTGCACGAAGATGGTTTGGCCGATTTTTTTGACGGCATGGGCGGTGGACATACCAAAGAGCGGATTTTGGCTATTATGAAAGATTCTTTTATTGGTACTTATGGTGTGTTGGCGCTTGTGATTTATTATCTGCTTTTGTTTAATGTGTTGATACAATTTGACTTGCAAATGGCTGTGGTGTTGATATTGGCAGCTGACCCATTGGCTAAGTTTATAAGTTCCAATATCACGCTGTTGTTGCCTTATGCACGTAGTGGAGATACCAGTAAATCGGGTGTGGTATATCGCAAAATGCAGTTGATGCCTTTTGTGTTGTCTGCTGTATTTGGTGTATTGCCTTTGTTGTTGCTGTTGGAAGCTAAAATGTGGTGGGCTATGATAGTACCCATACTGTTGTTTTTCTTATTAGCATATTTTTTGAAGAAAAAAATAGGAGGTTATACAGGCGATACTTGTGGTGCTCTGTTTTTGTTGAACGAATTGAGCATATTGATAGCGGTTTTAGCGATACATGGGTGAGGGGTGATAGATGATAAATGATGAGTGATAAGTGAAGGCGATGAGTGATACGTAATTTATATTAAAATGATTTGTTTGGTGAGACATACACATGTGAGTATCCCGTCGGGCATTTGTTATGGACAAACAGATGTGGGATTGGCAGATACATTTTTGGAGGAAGCTGCTAAGGTAAAACAGCAATTAGACGGTCTTGCTTTCGATAGGGTATTTAGTAGTCCTTTGTATCGTTGTGTGGCTTTGGCAGACTATTGTGGGTATTCGTATGCAGAAAAATCTCAAGCTTTGTTGGAACTCAATTTTGGGGAGTGGGAAAACAAAGCCTGGGATGTGTTAGATATGCGTGTATGGGAAACCGATTGGGTAAATAATGCGCCACCAAAAGGCGAATCTTTTGCAGAGATGTATCAACGTGTAAGCGGTTTTTTATCTGCTCTGTTGCCCCAACAAAATACGCTGATTTTTACCCATAAAGGGGTGATCAATTGTGCCAAAGCTTATTTTAAAGGCATACCACTTGCAGCCACTTTTGATGAGCCTTTGGACTATGGGGAAGTGGTGATATTTAATTGATTATTGTATCATACATTTTGTAGTATCAATAAACCAATAGTGCGTCTTTGTTATATGGATATAACTTGATAAAATCATTAAATTCCCAGCCTGTTTTTTTAGTTTCAATCTTTCTTCTTAGTTTATCAGGAATATTTTTATCTTCAATCCTCAATCGTAATACATTCTTTTTTCCAACTTTTCTTGTTCCTGTAAAATTACCCAAATAATACTTAGAATTTGGCACAATCTCTATCTGTTCGAAAAAGGTTTTCACACTATCAGACCAATTTGAATACATAAAATTACCGACAGGTACCTCAACTTTTTTTACAACATATTGTCAAGTTGATTAAGTTATCAAAAGAATTGTGAGGAACGTTTAAATTTTCAACACTCTTATTTCTACAACATTACATTCAAACTCTCGATATATTCCAAAATCTCTGTACGTCCCATATGGGTTTTAGAAGAGGTGATAAAGATAGGCGGCAATTCTTTCCAATCCTGACGCAATACACTTTTGTAGTAATGAATATTAGCTTCTAATTTTTGTTTGCCATTTTTGTCGGCTTTGGTAAACACTATGCTAAAGGGTAAATCATTTTCGGCCAAATAGTGCATAAACTGCAAATCTATATCCATGGGCTCGTGGCGCGAATCTATCAACACAAAAATAGTAATCAATTGTTTGCGCTGAGTGAGATAATGATGCGTCATGGTTTCCCATTTCTCACGCACTTTTACAGGTACCTTGGTAAAGCCATAGCCGGGCAAATCTACCAAAAACCATTTTTTGTTAATCAAAAAATGATTAATCAGTTGGGTTTTGCCGGGTGTAGAAGAAGTTTTGGCCAAATTAGATTGCTTACACAAACTATTAATCAGAGAAGACTTACCCACATTAGAGCGCCCAATAAAAGCGTAGTCGGGCAAAGACTCTTGCGGGCATTGCTCATATTTGGCGCTGCTTTTATAAAATTCGGCCGTTTTAACGTGCATATCTGTACTTCCTTATTGATTTCAGGTTCTTAGATATTTTAGAAATATACGATTCTACATAACGTTGTTTTTTCTTGCTATACACATCTGCCAAGGTAATTAACATAGCGGTTTCTTCCACACTGCCAAAATGTTTATTTACAGAGGTGCCAAAAGTCATCATACTGGGCGACAGATTCATATAAGCATTAAACAAAGCAGGGATGTTCTCTTTATAAGCACGAATAGAACGAATCAATATTTTATAATTATCTTCAAAAGAGGCACCTGTAAACACAGTTTCCAATTCTTCTTTTGGCGTACTCAACTGCAATGCTTCTTTAGGACTTAACAAACCATATTTGTCGGGGAAATAAATTGATAAGAAATGTAACAAAATATCACGAGCCTTGGGATTGAAACTAGTGTACATGGTCATTTTACCAAACAAATAACGCACTCCGGGGGTCTCTACTATCATAGCCCCTAAGCCATCCCACAAATTGTCCAGAGAATACAAGCCTTTTTTTAAATTAAAAGTAGGCTGATAAGAGGGTTGCACAAAAGAACGCCCTAATTCTATACTTTCAGGCAAAAAATCTTTGATAAAAGTATCAGAAAAATTAAAAAGACGTGCCGTAGGACTTTGGTATTGGCCATCTGTGATGTCTATATCTCTGCCATGAATAAAACGGTAGCCACCTATTATCTCTTTATCGGCAGGATTCCATACTATCAACTGATGAAAAGGTTTTTCTGCAGTATCGTAATCGTCTACATCTATCTCTTTGCCCGTACCGCCGCCTTCACTTCTAAAAGTTATCTCGCGCAAACGTCCTACCTCGCGCATCAACATAGGTGAATTATGCGCTGTAAACACATAAATTTTGTTGCCTCCATTATTGGTATCGGTCAACAATTTGTCTTGTGTCAGCTCTTTGTCTAACAATTTTCTATCAACTTTTGGTATAATAGCATTCATATGCAATCCTATTTATTTAACTGATATACAATGTTTTTAATATCACTTGCCCATTCCAAATCTTTCTTTTCCCTGTTTAAAGACGTATAAGAAATTGGCTCACCAAAGGTAATACATATTTCTTTACCTTTTTGTTTTACTGCCTCATCCATCAAATATAGCATTTCTATATTGATTTTTATACCCAAACGCTTACGCCAATTAGCCAAATTGTAAAACCAATTGCTATTGCGACCGCTGATATAAGTAGGTATAATGTCTCGTTTGTGACTTCGGGCTTTCTTTATAAAAGTAGATTTCCATTCCAGGTCTTTTATCACACCTTTACGTTTTCGTGATACCAAACCTGCCGGGAAAAAGAGTATGGTAGCATCGCTTGCAAAAGCATCGTCTATAAGGCGGGCGTTTTGCATATTGCTCCCATGCTTATTTACAGGTACAAAGAGGTCTTTTATATTATGCAGGTTAATCAAAATATCGTTGACTGGAAACTGAATATGAGGTCGTATTTTGCCTACCACATGCATCAAGGCTATGCCATCGAAACCACCCAAAGGATGATTGGCTGCAATAATGTAACGTCCCTCGGGATTGATATTTTCCAAGCCTTTTACTTTTACTTTAACCTCAAAAGTGCGAATAGCCGCTTCCAAAAACTCAAAGTTGCGCAAATGGCCGTTGGTTTTGATAAAATCGTTTATAAAATCTTCGTGCACAATACGTTTGAGGTAGTTGATTACAAAACCCGGCAGTTTTTTCGACAAACCGGGGCTTTTAGACTCCAATACCTGATTTATATCTATGGGTTGTATGCTGTTTTGTGTGCTCATATTAATGCCTTATTCATGTGCAAAAATATAATTTTTTTGTACAACACGAAAACGCTTATTGTAAAAATCATCGGTTTTTTACAATAAGACATTCCTTATTGTAAAAAATCAGCTTTTTTTACAATACCAAAACGCGTATTGTAGAAATCATTGTTTTTTTACAATAAAGTTTGTGTTTTGTCAATGTAACTTTTTAGACAAATTGAAAGTTGTAGTTTCAGCTTGTTATAAAAAATACATTTATCTAATGTATAATAGAGTGTAAAAAAATCATACAATACGCTGTCTAATTTTTTGACAGTTTGGCAAGTCGGTGGTTTTGTAAAATATTGATTATAATGTATTTGTGATTTTGGCACGATGATAGTATTGTGAAAGTTATAAGTTTTTAGTGTTGAGTTTTTAGTTGGTAATGGATACTTAGCTATTAACCTTTGGCTTTTAGCTGTTGATTTTAAATAAAAGAAATAGTAAGGGCTAACAGCCAATCTCTTATTCATTACCCATCATACTAAAAACATATTGTTAATTATTAATTACTAATTGAAAAAATCATGGACAGGAAAATAGAAAAGAAAAAAGGATTGAAGAAGAAGCATATTTATTGGCTAATCGGTGGGTTGGCATTTGCTTTTTT
>PDWI01011321.1_pt1 | contig 12446 bp, 11 predicted proteins | sample 1430891 | NCBI WGS metagenome assembly PDWI01 (sample SAMN01162508, study PRJNA174530) | Oral metagenome, whole genome shotgun sequencing project. | biome: Marine environment; feature: Marine mammal; material: Swab sample of the gingival sulcus; isolation source: swab sample of gingival sulcus... | reverse complement strand
AATCAAGAGCCATAACCCGCTATTAGCTCTTGATTTTCAGCACAAATCTAAAATATTTGCGAATTTCTGTGAGTGAAATGTTAAATCGAACTCAGGTTAGTAGAAAAGTTCTTAACTTTAAGCCCTATTAAGGATAGTATTTTTATGGATAGGGTGATATTAAATGTATTAGGGTTAACAACAAGTCAATCGCATGCCGGAGCTTATGCTCTTATTTTGGAGGCTGAAGAGAGTCGAGCTAGAATCCCCATTATTATAGGAGCATCAGAAGCTCAGTCTATTGCCATTGCTTTAGAGGGCTTAAGGCCTCCTAGACCGCTTACCCACGATTTGTTTATTAATCTTGCAAACTCCCAAAATATTAAACTTATAGAATCGGAAATTTATAAATTGGTTAATGGCGTTTTCTATGCAAGATTAGTATTTAAAAGTCCTTTGGGCTCCTTTAGAATGGATGCTAGAACTTCCGATGCAGTGGCCCTTTCTATTCGATTTAATGCTCCTATTTACACCAGTAAAGAGATTTTAAATCAAAGTGGAATTTTGCCGGAAGAACATTTACGTACTTCAAAGGAACCGGAGCGTAAACCATTATCTATTCAAGAAAAAATAAAAAAGCTTGAAGAAGAGATGGATATAGCAGTCTCCAAAGAGCAATACCACGAAGCGGCAAAGCTTAAACAACAAATAGATGAGTTAAAAAAGAAGTTGTAACAATACAAAAGTCATAAATTTTAAACAGATGAAAAAATACTGGTTTTTATTGGTAGTGATGATTTCCCCTTTTTTGCTAAATGCCAATCCAATTACAGATTCACAAAATGCATCTTTGATTCTTTCGGAAGGCATCACCCTAATCTCTTTCTTTAAGGGACTTTCAGGAATGGTAACACTTATTACCATTGCTTTTTTATTTAGCAGAAATCGCAAAGCTATCTCTTGGCGAGTAATAGGAATTGGATTAGCTTTTCAAATTGTGTTGGCATTGGGAGTTTTGTATGTGCCTTTTATTCAGTACATTTTTGAATTTGGAGGTAAGATATTTGTCAAAATAATTGAGTTTACGCAAGATGGAACAAAGTTCTTATTTGCTTCATTTATCATTCAGAAAGTGGTGTATGTAATGGCTTGGGTTATGACCAAAGCAATGCGAATATCAGGAGCTGAGAGTTTATCGGTAGCCGGTAATATTTTCTTGGGGCAAACCGAATCCCCCTTGATGATAAAGGCGTATCTCGAAAAAATGAATAAGTCCGAAATTTATCTGGTAATGGTTGGTGGAATGGCAACGGTTGCCGGTGGTGTTTTAGCGGCTTATATTGGATTTTTGGGGGGAGATGACCCTGTTCAGCGTATCATCTTTGCTAAACACTTACTTACCGCTTCGGTAATGGCTGCTCCCGGAGCTATTGTTATTTCTAAAATTTTAGTCCCTCAGACTGAAGAAATTGATGGAGATGTACAAGTTAGTAAAGAAAAGGTGGGCTCTAACTTTTTAGATGCTCTATCGAATGGAACTTCCGAAGGTTTAAAATTAGCGGTTAATGTGGCGGCTATGTTGCTTGTTTTTATCGCCTTTATAGCTATGATTAATTACATCTTCTTTAAAGTGGGCGATATTACCAGTCTTAATGGACTTATTGCCGATTGGACAGGCGGAAAATACGAAGGCTTAACCTTGCAATTTATTTTAGGTTACACATTTGCCCCTCTCATGTGGCTATTGGGGGTCAATGGAGCGGACATTACATTGGTAGGAAGTGTTTTAGGCGAGAAAATTATTTCCAGCGAATTTGTTGGCTACATCAGTTTGGCAGAGTTGAAAGAAGCAGGAGCATTTACTTATCAAAAATCCATTATTATGGCAACGTATATGCTTTGCGGATTTGCCAATTTTGCATCTATTGGCATTCAGATTGGAGGCATTGGTTCTTTAGCTCCCGGACAACGTAAACAATTGGCAAAATTTGGATTGTTAGCTCTTGTAGGAGGAACTTTAGCCTCTTTATTATCGGCAACAATCATTGGTATGATAATGGGATAACACAACGTATGAAAACGAATATTAGCATAAAAATCAGCATCATTATATTAATGATTGGATTAAGTTTCACTTCTTGTAAAACGAGTTCGAAACAAGAACAACAGACCTCTGTAGCCTCCGAGAAATATATTGTTTTGGACGGCGTTTTAAAGAAACAAGGAGTGACGACTTATCAATATGGGACTCACGTTTTAAAAACAAAGGAGGGTATTTTTGCATTACGCTCCAAAGTCTTAAATATGGATGAGTTTGTGAATCAAAAAGTAGTGATAATAGGCACTAAAATAGAGGGCTACCCTATTGAGGGAGGTCCCGAGTTTATTTCGGTAACAAGGATTACGAGTGTTAAGTGAGAACAGGGTTGAAAGTTGAAGGTTAAAAGTTGAAAGTTCCTGGCATAACGGCTATTTAATTATAAATTATGAGTTATGAATTATAAATGTTGAAAGTTGCAAGGTTTTAAGGTTGTAAAGTTCCAACAAACAACCAACAACCAACAACAGACAACACACAACAGACAACACACAACAGACAACACACAACCGAAAACAAATAAAATTTAAACGGATGAAAAATTGTAAACGCTTTAAGGCTATCACGACCGGACATACAATTGTGATGGGGCGAAAAACTTTCGATTCGCTTCCTAAGGGAGCTTTGCCGAACCGAAGAAATATCGTGCTAAGCAAGCAAGATATTGAACTAAAAGGGGCTGAGGTTTATCATTCTATCGAAGATATAAAACAGGCAACACAAGAGGAAGACGAGGTTTTTATTATTGGAGGAGCATCTGTTTACGAGCAGTTACTAAGCGAGGTCAATCAGATATTTCTGACCCGTATTCATGCTAGTTTCGAGGCGGATGTGTTTTTCCCAACATTCGAAGCAGATGAGTGGGAAGTGATACATAGCGAGTTTGTAGAAGCCAACGAAAAAAATGAATACGCTCACACATTTGAACAATTAATACGAAAATAACAGATGCTGTATTATTCAAATTCAAAGATTAATCTGGGGCTGTTTGTTACCGAAAAGCGTTCGGATGGCTTTCATAATATTGAAACGGTTTTTTACCCGATTCCTTTAAAAGATGGGATAGAGTTTATCCCTTCTCAAAAAACGAGCATCGATTATTCGGGAATTCCTGTCACTTGTGAACTGGAAGATAATCTTATTATCAAGGCATTTCGCTTACTTCAGAAAGATTATCAACTGCCGGAACTTGCCTTTGCTTTACACAAAAACGTCCCTCATGGAGCGGGTTTGGGTGGAGGCTCTGCAAATGCATCTCAAACACTGATTGAGTTAAATCGTTTTTTTGAGTTAGGATTGAGCGAACAAGCATTGATTTCTTATGCTAACAAATTAGGAAGCGATTGTGCTTTTTTTATCAAAAATCAAGCGGTATATGCCACTGAAAAGGGAAATGTATTTCACGATATAGAGCTGGATTTAAGTCATCTGAACATCGCTTTAATTGTTCCCGATTTTGGTATTTCAACTCCGGAAGCTTACGATGGTATTCGTCCAAATAAGACCGATAAGTATCTCCCCGATATTCTAAAAAGACCTATTGAAGAATGGAAAAATAGCCTTGTGAATGATTTTGAGCATCGCCTGTTTATAAAACATCCTACACTTGGAGAGATTAAGCAAAAGCTGTACGATTTAGGTGCGGATTATGTTGCTATGTCGGGGAGTGGCTCTGCTATTTTTGCTCTTTCAAAAAGCCCTTTACAACTCGATAATATCGAATTTTGGAAATGGCAAGGGCATTTGTAAAAAACTTCTTGTATTTTTACGGTATAAGATAAACCTGTTATTACTTTGAAAATAAAATTGATACAAATAGGAAAAACCGACTTGCCTTTCTTAGAGGAAGGCATCGAAAGATATGTGCAACGCATCAAGCGGTATCATCCTTACGAGATATTTACGATTCCGGACATCAAAAATAGTAAAAACTTAAGCGAAAGCGAACAAAAAAAGCAAGAGGGAAAGCTGATTTTAAAGCAAGTGCGACCGGAAGACCACCTAATTCTGTTAGACGAAAAAGGCAAGGAGATGAATTCTGTTGAGTTCTCTAAACTGATAGAAAACAGTATGTTGCAATCGATTAAGCAATTGATTTTTGTAATCGGAGGTCCTTATGGTTTCGATCCGGAAGTGTATCAAAGAGCCAACCGAAAAATTGCACTTTCCAAAATGACTTTCTCGCATCAGCTGGTTCGTATTATTTTTGCAGAGCAGTTGTACAGAGCCAATAGCATTATTAAAGGAGAGCCGTATCATCATGCATAAAATCAACCCGTATATATGGATTGTTTTGGCTTTTGCAATGCTGGTAATGAGTTATGCGGTTTCTTACCTACCTTTCGACTTTACTCAAGATAAAATTAATTTACCCGGCATACAAACAGAAATACAGAATATTGTTGAAGATGCCGATGAAAATTTAGACCTCATATTAAAAAGCAATGACCCGTGGAACATAAACACGCAAGACGATTGCAAGTATGCTCTTTTTAGGAACAACAAGCTTAAATATTGGACGAGTAATAAAATCAACTTTGAGCAATTGCAACAAATTGATAGAGTGGGGATTTATCGCTTATCGAGCCGTTTGTATTTTGTGTTTTTTAAACAGGAAAAACGGCAAAAGGTTTATGGATTAATTCCTCTGAAAAAAGATTTTGAAATACAAAATGACTTTCTGAAAAACAAAACTTTTGCATCGGTCTATATCCCCGATAATTATCGTCCACTTCAAACGCTTAGCAAGCTAAAAATAAGCATCAAACAAGGTGGAAATTTCTACAATATTTATTTTAAGAAAGAATCTGAAGACTTAACCAAAAAAGATTGGCAAGTCTTTTTATTGATATTTTACTTGACAGCTATTCTTCTGTTGAGTATTGGCGTCGTAAGAGTGTTAAGCTTTAAATTCAAATTAAGGGACGGGCTAAAAATCATCATTTTGATAATATATGCCGTACTGTTAAAACGCTTTTTATTATATCAAGAAGCCCTTCCTTTTTTCGACCAATTTAACTTATTTAAGCCATTCGACTTTGCCAACAGTTGGATTCCTTCTCTAGGAATGTTGCTGATTGATACCATTCTATTGTGCAGTGTGCTTTTGATAATAATAGATTGGTTATTCAAGCGTAAAGAGGTGTTAAATAAATCTTTTTATTATGTTTTTCATGGGCTTGCTCTTTTGAGTTTTATACTGACAGCCTTGGCGGTTAAAGATATTATTTATAATTCAACGGTTGCTTTTTCAAATTTTGAAACCGCCTTACTTGGGTATCAGGAGGTTTTAGTTCTTTTGGTCTTTTCTCTATTCCTTTTAACCAATATGCGGCTGTTACGCCTGTCTTCAAAACATGCTCCTAAAACGTCTTATGTTTTAAATGCTAAGGTTATAGCGTTTTTCTACGTACCGTTCTTTATTCTTCTTTTGTTGTTTGATTTTAGCTTGGTGGCTTTATTTATTGTTGCAAATATTTTTATTGCTTTAGAGAGGGAAGGTAAAATTAATAGGAGAACCAACACTTTTGTTTTGTTGCTTTTGTCGAGTGTTCTTTTAGTCTTGCATATCAATCAGCATTCGGAACAAAAAGAGCAAAACACACGCTTTTTGTATTTGGATAATTATCAGACCAAAAATAACCGCCTTTCGGAATATCTTATCAGTCAGCTAGACCAAAGAATAAAAAAGGATAGCCTATTGATGGGCTTGATTTATCAATTTCCGAAAAGTAATCGAAAAATATCGGATTATATTCAGATGCACTATTTAACCGGGTATTGGTCTAAATTTCAGTCGGAAACAGTAGTCTGTGGCTCTGAAAATATTTCGAATCCACCCACGGATATTAATAGTTGCGAGAACTTTTTTTATAAAAAACTGAATCAAGATGCAAAACAAGTTGAAACCTCCAACTTTGTGTCTATCAACAATTATGGACTGGAGCATTTCTTAGGGAAATATCAATATATCATTCAGCCCGACTCCAATTTGGTTGATTTATATATCTACCTTAAACCTAAGGAGCAGCACGAAAATTTGGGGTATCCATCTATCCTTTTAACACAAGATGTCGATAAAGAAATACAGCATCGCTCTTACTCTTTCGCTAAATATTTAGATGGTTCTTTAATCAGTCATAACGGAATTTACACTTACAAAACAAATTTCGATTTTCCCGCCTTTGAAGGGGCATTATCTTCTGTTAAAGAAGATGCATTTACGCACTTAATAGAAAAGCAACAAGGCAATGCTTATAATGTGATTACATGGAAACGAAAAACCGTATGGTCTTTTTTTATTGCCCTGTCTTATGTCTTTATTCTTTTTGCTTTAGTCTATTACTTGAGTCGTTTTTTAGCGGTCTTGTTGGGCTTTCAAAAATCGGAGCGTTATATGCTTAAAGATAAACTTCTGTTGTCTTTTATTGGTATCTTAATGATGACTTTTGTGGTGTTGGCGATTGCCATTATGTACCGAAGTACCAATTTGTCGGAAGCCAAACAAAAGGACATTTTGGAAGAAAAGATGAAGTCTATTTTGGTAGAATTGAGTCATAAGTTTAGCAAAGAAGGAGGCTTAGAAAACCTAAACGAAAGTGTTTTAAACTATTACCTGACCAAATTCTCGAATGTTTTCTTTACAGATATTAATTTGTTCGATTTGAACGGAGAACTGATAGCATCTTCTCGCCCGGAAGTGTTTGAAAAAGAGCTGGTGGGTAGGTGGATGAACCATAGTGCTTTTAAAAAGATAGATGTTGATAAATACACCAGTTATGTCCATACCGAAAAAATAGGCACACAGCAATACCTGTCGGCATATACTCCTTTTAGGAATGAAAAAAATCAAGCGATAGCTTATCTTAATCTTCCTTATTTTGCCAAAAATGATGAGGTGCAAAAAGATATTACGGACTTGATAACCGCTTTGTTAAACCTTTTTGTGTTATTGTTTTTATTGACCGGTATTTTTACCATTTTTATTTCTAACCGCATTACGCTTCCGCTTTCTTTTATTCAGCAAAAATTAAAGGATTTTAGGGTTGAGAAAAAGAATGAGCAAATTTATTATCAGTCTAAAGATGAGATAGGTGCTTTGATTAACGAGTATAATAAAACCGTAGAGGAGTTGAATAAAAATATCGAGTTGTTGGCTCAAAAAGAGCGTGAAGGTGCTTGGCGAGAGATGGCAAAGCAAATTGCTCACGAGATTAAAAATCCGCTTACACCTATGAAGCTAAGCTTACAGCATTTGAAGTATATTTGGGAGCAAGGTGGCGAAAATAGAGAAGAAAAAACGCGACAGACCGTCGATTTGGTAGTGCGTCAGATAGACCGCTTGGCGGAAACAGCTTCTGCCTTTGCTGACTTTTCCAAAATGACCATCGCAAAGCGACATTTGTTCGATATTCAAAAGTTAATCAGAGAGCAAGCCGAGTTATTTTTGTCGGAAGCGGAAATAGAAATCCTCTCCGATGCAGAAAGCCACATGGTATATGCCGATGAACAACAGTTCTCTCGTGTTTTTCAGAATCTTTTGTCTAACGCTGTTCAGGCTTCTAAAGAAGAAGAAACACCACATCTTAAGATTCAAATTCACAACCAAAAGGAATGGATAGAAATCTCCGTGTGCGACAATGGAAACGGAATGGATGAAGAAACGCAAAAACATTTATTTAAGCCTTACTTTACTACCAAATCAAGCGGTACAGGCTTAGGTTTAGCTATTGTTAAACAAATTATAGATAACAATGGCGGTAATATCCGTTTTGAGTCGGAAGAGGGGAGAGGCACTTGTTTCTTTATTAATATGCCACAGCCTAGGAGTTAAAAGTTTGAAAGTTCATAAAGTTGAAGGCTAGACGTATTTTCATCTAAACTTGATTGGTAAAAGACCATTTACTTTATAAACTTTCAAACTTATGTAATGAGAATTCTTCTGCGAAGAAAATCTTATTCCGAATTCAAGGCATCTAGTATTCCGGTACTAGATTGTCATAACATCTTGTTCTTTATCGGCGACTTTCTCCTCTACAACCTTGTAGTATTTATCGGTCAACTTCTGAGCTTCATCTTCGCCGTCTCTTTGCAAATCTTCCGACAAACCTTCTTTTTGCATTTTCTTAAATTCATCAATAGCTTCACGTCTAGCATTACGAATGCTAATCTTCGCATTTTCAGCCTCTTGATGAACTTGTTTCATTAGGTCTTTACGACGCTCCTCTGTTAAAGCCGGAATGTTGATTCGGATGATTTCTCCGTTGTTGTCCGGGTTGAAGCCTAAATTTGAATTAATAATAGCTCTTTCGATGGGGTCTATCATATTTTTTTCCCAAGGTTGAATAGCTATGGTTCTAGCATCGGGAGCACTTACGTTGGCTACCTGAGGAATAGGCGTTTCGGTTCCGTAATAGTCCACTGTAACCGAAGCTATCATTTTAGGGTCTGCCTTTCCGGCTCGAATAGCCGCTAATTCTTTCTCTAAATGCCCGATGGCTGCAGACATGTGCTCTTCTGCGGTATCTAAAACAAATTGTATATCTTCTTGCATAATAATTTAATTTATGATTAATTCTTTACTAATGTTCCTATTTTTTCTCCTGAAAGGAGTTTCTCTAAATTACCGGGAGTATCCATATCAAACACAACGATTGGGAGATTATTTTCCTTACACATTGTGGTAGCTGTTAAGTCCATTATTTTTAAGCCTCTGTTATATACCTCGTCGTAAGTAATTTCGTCGTATTTTGTGGCTGTTGGGTCTTTTTCAGGGTCTGCGGTATAGACGCCATCTACACGGGTTCCTTTAAGCATTGCATCCGCTTCTATTTCAATCCCCCTCAAAGAAGAACCGGTATCCGTTGTAAAATAAGGATTCCCTGTACCGGCGGTTATAATAACCACTTTACCCTCTTTTAAATAATCAACGGCCTTTTGTTTAGAATAAAACTCCCCAATCGGTTCCATTCTAATGGCAGTGAGTACTTTGTTTGGGCAATTTACTTGTTCTAAGGCGGAGCTTAAAGCCAGTCCGTTGATAACAGTGGCTAGCATTCCCATAGAATCTCCTTTTACACGGTCGAAACCAATAGAGCTTCCTTTTAAACCTCTAAAAATGTTTCCTCCTCCTATTACAATGGCAATTTCTGTTCCTAAAGAACAAGCGGTCTTAATCTGAGAAGCATATTCACTTAATCGTTTCTCGTCAATCCCAAAATCTTTATCCCCCATTAGGGACTCTCCACTCAATTTTAATAGTATTCTTTTGTATTTCATTTCGTTATTATTTATCAAATAAACGGTCTATCTTTATTGATTGAAAAAGAAAGCTGTTAGCTCATAAATATCTTCAATCGTAAGTTCGGTTTTCATATTAAAAAAGTCATCAATTGCTTTGCTAATTTCTTCCAAAGACAAATACTCATCCTTATTTTTATCTAGATACAGAAACTTTTCAGGTATCTGAGCCGATAAATTACGATAACGCTCTCCGGCATTCTCGTAGCAAATATTTGGATAATATTGACAAATATCCTCATAACTCACCGACATACTTGTATCGCTATACGCTTGCCACTCTTGTGGAGTTAGTTTAACCCCTTTCAAGTTGGTAATAGAGTCTTTCTCGGTATTGAGCTCCTTGTCTAAATAATTTGCAAAACCATCATTATCATTGTCTAAAGCACAACCTTTACTATCCACCGATATTCCTTCCGGGGTTTCTAAGCACTTGTCCCAAATATCCGGTACGCCGTCTTTATCTTCGTCTTCTTTCAAAATACTTGCAATAACACCGGAAGGGACATATGGAATGTCCTTTAAGAAACTGTTTTCTTTTTTTAAATCATCTTTAAACAAATCAACTTTAACCGAAACATAAGTATATACGTAGCTATCGCCTCCTTTTCCTCCCTTGCGAACACCGGTTCCTTTAGAAATATTGTCAATATTATCGTTTATGACCCAATAAAATGTTGAGCCGAATTTAAAAATAACCCTTTTATGTAAATTGTACTCTACACTTAAATCGATAGGGATGGTTAAGGCACTTTTGTAGTATTTACCTAAGCCATCGGCATCCAATTTTCTTAAATCGGTTTCGTACTCATAATCTCGATGTAAAACCAAACTATTGAGCTCATTGTCGTGAGATTCGGGCAGGTTTCGGATGGTTCCATCGCTCCAATAATGATATTTATAACCATTGGCATCGTAAAAATCACCCTTAGAGGCAAAGTTGAAAGCTCCCACTCCAAGCGAAATCATGGGTATTAACCGGCGTTGCTTGCGGTAAGTAAAATTAGATTCCGATTTGTGTAGCCAATGATAAAAATTGTAAGAGAGCATCACGGAACCGTTAAGTATCTGCGTTTTAAAGTTGAAATTTGAATTTTGAAAATTGGCGTTTCCTGTTAAATTTCCGAACACAACGCTAAACCGAGCCGATAAATAATTATTTAAACGATGAGAAATGCCCAAATTAATCGCTCTATTTCCCATAATGAGATTTTGGCTATAAGCATCTTCCACATCTCCGTAAAATTTGAGAACTCCTGCTCCCAAACTAAATATAGGCTTGCGGTGTGGTCTGATAGTTTCTTTAGGTTTGGACTCCGTAAGAGAGGTGTCGCTTGATAAATATGTATTAAAAGATATTGCATTAACGTTTGAGTGCTCCAAAGAGCAATTAGGACAATCTTTACTGTAAACCAGATTGACAGACAACAAAAATAATATTAAAAGAAAATCTCTATACATAGAAATCAATACAAAGGGATAAAGGTAATAAAAACTTTTTAACCTCCGTTTAGATTTTCTTTGTTATCGGCTAAAATCTGTAAAGATTTCATTACGAAAAACTTTACGGGTTTTAGATTATAATTCAAATTCGGGTATTTCCTTTAAGAAGGAAAACGACTGATTTTCAAAATCGATAAGAGCAAAAAAGTGTTGCAGACCATTGCTGACTAACAATTTAGGAGCTTTTATTTTAAAATTATAGGCCGAAATTTGTGTAAAAACAGCTTCGGTAATTTCTACATTTGGAGCTTTAAACTCAATCAACAATTCCACTTCGGACTGCTTGTTGAAAACCAAAGCATCGTAACGCCGTTTAAGTCCGTTAATATTGATTTCTCGCTCTACAACAATCAGATTTTTGGGATATTTTTTATACTGAACCAAATACAGTAAGGTGTTCTGACGCACCCATTCTTCGGGGGTCAGAACCACATACTTTTTTCGGAAAACATCAAAAATCAAGGTTTTTCCATTTTCTTCTTTGATTCGAAAATCAAATTCCGGAAGATTCAGTTTCATCGCTTATTGAACCTCTAAAAAAGAATAATTCTGAGCATAAAACAACATCTGCTCTGCATAATCCTCAGCATATCTTAAGCGGATATCTTTTATAGCATCCCCCTCAAAAACAGGCTCTAAAACCGGATTCACAAAACCACCATACGGTGCGATGTTCAATTTCTCAAATCGCTCCAAGACCTCTTTATGCAAGTCGTAATCAATTTTTACAGCATAGCTTTCTATCAAAGCCTTTCCTGCCTCATAATCTCCCTCCGATTTAATTCGCTGAATCTCTTTCAGCAAAGCACCAAAAAGACTTCTGAGTTTTAGGTAATCATTAATTTTGATATAGGTCTTTCCATCTTGCTTAAACATCTCTATCACCTTGTCAGCCTTGCCTTTTTCATAGCACCAAGCAGCCACCAACTGACGATTACGCATATGAGCTTGCTCGATGGTGTCACCCAATTTAATGCGAATTAATTGCGACATCAAGCCATTTCGGATATAAGCATTGTACTCCGCCTTAGCCACATCTTTAGAATCAAACAAGCCGAGCTCTTGCATTTTATCGTCCATCAAGTAATACAGTGCGAACAAATCGGCACGAGCTTCCTCCAAAGGTGATGCGTAATTTCTCAAAGCCTCAGGGCTGACTCCCGGAGCAAGTTGTCCCGAGCCATGTCCCAAACATTCGTGCAAATCGGTGTGCAAGTTAGACGCTTGACTGCCATATTTTTTCGATAATTCTATTTCTTCTGGGTCTAAGACAAACTCCTCTAAAAACCCGCTCGCTTTAGAAGCTTGGTCGTAAGCATACACGATATTTTCAATCGTTACCGATTTAGAGCCATGCTCTGCACGAATCCAATCCGCATTTGGTAAATTGATGCCGATAGGCGTAGTCGGGTAGCAATCTCCACCCAATTGAACCATATTAATTGCCTTAGCGGTAACACCTTTGACTTCACTTTTCTTAAAAGCCTCGTCGATAGGCGAATGGTCTTCGAACCATTGTGCATTTTCGCTGATGATTTGCGTACGCTTGGTGGCTTCCAAATCTTTA
>PDWI01008138.1_pt1 | contig 12446 bp, 19 predicted proteins | sample 1430891 | NCBI WGS metagenome assembly PDWI01 (sample SAMN01162508, study PRJNA174530) | Oral metagenome, whole genome shotgun sequencing project. | biome: Marine environment; feature: Marine mammal; material: Swab sample of the gingival sulcus; isolation source: swab sample of gingival sulcus... | reverse complement strand
CTCTGAAGTGGCTAAAATCCGGTTTGGTATGAAATTGTCACAGTCCAGGTTTGCCGAGTTGCTGGGTGTTTCCAAGCGCACTTTGCAGGCTTGGGAACAGGGGCAACGTAAGCCGAGTGGTTCTGCGCTTTCTTTGCTGAAAGTAGCCGAGGCACGTCCTGATGTATTGCGTGATGTGTTGCTTTGAGGAGGCATCTTCTCAAAATCTCCTTCGATTAAGGTGGCACATCATTGCAACGGGGAAGTCCGGGATAAAGTTTGGGATGGTTTTAACGTTCATGATTTATTGCCCTGAGCTGGTATATAAGCGCCACGTCCGATTTGGACACGGTTGCCATGTTTCACCATCATCGCACCTTGCATAGGCTGGTTTTGCGCGCCGGGAATACCTGCTACATCTGCGGCTTTGCCATCTGCGACAGCTAGTACAATACGGGTCATGATTTGGTTTCTGATGGTGGTGGGCAGGTCGTCAGCTATTGGGTGCTGCATTCCAACTAGCAAGATTAGCCCGGAGCTACGGCCCAGTTGGGCAAGGCTGGCGAGCAACATCATGATATTAGCCACAGGATCGTCTTTGCCTGCCTGTTTTGCTGCACGACTGAGTACGGCCAGTTCGTCGATGTAGAGAATAATCGGACGCTCGTTTGCGTCGATTTTCTTCCGGTACTGCCACAAATTGTCACAATCGTGGTGACTGTAAGTGTCCATGCGGTCAGACAAACGATTGTTGAGTACGGTTAGCAGCTCATACGCACCTTCAATATCCGGTGTGATTTCACCCTCATCATTGCGTGTTTTGCTGATGTAACTATCGGCACTGAGTCGCTTGAGTTGAGGCGTTCCCTTTAAGTCAAGTATATGGACTTCAGGATTTAAGCCGCTGGCCAGCATACTGGCGTGGTGAACAACGAATACTTCCGTCTTTCCTGATCCGCTGGTACCGAATACGCCTGCGCCATGTTCGAGTGTATGGTCGATAATGATTGGGTTGCCGTTTATTGCATCGCCAATATAGGCGCGTGGCTTTCCCCTGGTGAGTGTCTCCGGCTTGAAGCTAATCGCGTTCCCCCAGTCGTCAGCCTGTTTTTTTATAAGCAGGGCAGAACAACCGGCTTTCCAGACTTCAAAGAAAATGACCGGAATAGCTTCGGGGCCTTTTTTGCCGGGTAGTGATTCGATGCCGAGGCGGCGGGCCAACGTGCCCAGTTTGCTGGTAATAGGCAGGTCGTCATGGTGGATAACATGAATTTCGTACTGGCTGGCGTAGTCAAGGCTGACCATGACTTTCGGGGTATCGAACACATCCCGGTACAGTTTGGTCAGGTCTTTATCGAAGTTGACCGGGTTGCCCGCTTCAGTTGCCCTGGTTGACCGGGTACGGGCAACTGGTTTAAAGAGCCAATACCCGCGCTGAAACCGGGTCGCTGTGATCCAGAAACTATAACTTACTAATGTTATTGCACTGGCGAAGTAGAAAAGACCAAAGAATGACCAGAGCGCCGCAGCCAGTAAAAGAGTTGCGCCTTCCAACAGGTTGCGCGGATAGAATATACCGTAATCAAAAGTGCTGGTGCTGGTCATTGCAGTTCCTCCTTATCGATTCCAGCTATGATTTCTTGTATCCGGGCCATTGGAATCATGTATTCACCAGATAACATCAACATTTCCTGTTCTTTTTGGGCGGGAGTCATCGTGTCGAGGTTATAGATTTCGATATAACGATCACGCCAGATGTTTTCCTGTACGCTGAGGCCGTTGTCGGTTTCGGATTGTTCAATCATGCTGTTCTGATAGACCTGAGCGCCTGGTTCCCCCGTTTTTCCGGCGTTAATCAAAAAACCAGCCAGTAGCACAATACCGACAATGACAACAAACCCGTATTTTTTACCCAGGTCGTTACTGTCAGCTTTTTTGCGTTTTTTCATCACATCCTCTTTGGCTTTGCTATAAGGAATGCCTAGTTGATGCGCCAGTTCCCGGCACTTTTTATCTTCTTTAGCGATGTAATCGAGGTGATGGCGGATGTCGTCCTGAATGCCCCGGTTATCGAGGGCGATTTGTTCAACTTTACGCAGTGCCATGTTGTTGCGGCGTTCTTGCTGAAACTGAATTTCTGCCGGGGTTTTTTCGAGGCTGGCCGCGTACCATGACCTGCTGATATTCAATAATTTTTGAACAGGTGACAGCGTATCAAGGTAGGCCCACGTCATGGGTTTATTACCGGTGATCAGTCCGGTATCACGTAGTAATGGAATGAATGATTCGCGGATAGCATTGCGGGTGACTGTGCGCTCTGCTTCCAGCCTGCCAGTGTTTAATATGGACTCGTTGGCTGCGGTTGCCAGTTCATTGATGTTTACGGTTTGTCCTGCTTTGTAGAATGATAGCAGCACTTCCAGTACTTCTGTATATTCTTCCAGTTCGGTGTCTGGGTAGCTTTTTTTGTGATTTAATATTGCATCACTGAATGCTTTTGTCTTTAAAAAATGCTTAAAGGCTTTTTCGTTTTTATTCTCATTTTCAAGCTGAGTGCAGTTTTTTACGATACTGTCTGGCAGGGCAATGGCTGTCATTTTGCTGCTCCGTAGGTGTTGTTTTGGGTGTTTTGGCTGTCGGATATAGCCCGTTTCAGATTTTTTGCCGCCGGATATAGGGCGGATATAGGCCGGATATAGGAAAAATCACCAAAATACGGGGTATTCGACTTTGCTCCTGGTTTTTTCGTGATTTGTCTACGCGCGGGTGCAAGGTGTGCATATGCGCGTTCGATCAGGTAAGCAAAACTGAGTGAACCCAGTGAGCTGAACAGGTGGTTTACCTTGTTCGTTCGGGTGTATTTTTGGTGATTAATTCCTATGATCCTGTTCATTTTTACGCAGTCTCTTTTAGCGACAAAGTGTTTGCTGGTGTTGAACGGGCGGTGATGACTTTTTCGTGCATGTCCAGCATGATTTTTTCCTGGGCAAACATATGATCGCGGTGGAGGCGGGTCATTTGTTTGTCGAGTTCGACGAGTGCGTCGCAGGGAACCAATGCAACCTTGCCCTGGTAGGTGGCTGACCTTGGTGGCTTGCCCGCTTCTATGGTGGTGACGATGGTGATGGTTTGGTTCGGGTCGGGCAATGCCAGTTGTTGGGAGTTGTCAGGTGTTTCCGATGGATTAGCTTGCTGTGTTTGGATTTTGTCGAATGCGCGGATGACGGCAAGGTGGAATTTTGGGCTGATCCACATGGCGTAGGCGTAGATAAGCTCTTTGCAAACGTAAGTGCCACCTTTGCAGCCTTGAACTCTTTTTAAAGCCGCAGATCTGCGGTCTTCATTTTTCAAACTCGCCAGATCTGGCGATTTAACTATTTCTTCAATTAATTCGCTAGTTTGGGCGAGTCTTATAAACTTGTATGGCTGGTTTTTTTGTTCCCCGCCCGATGCTTTGTGAAGATCGTTAAGGTTGAACAGCCCGTTGTGTTCGCGGATTTCTTTTGAGGATATTGTGATAGTTGGCATGACAGCCTCCATGACTACATTGATAAAACCGTCATTTGTGGTAACGGCTATGGCTTCAATCAACGTAGTCACGGCTGGCTTACGCCTGTCGGATGTCGTCGGACTGGTATTCACGGGAGCTACCCGTTTATTTCCAGTCTCTACACCATAACCGCCACCACAAATGACAGTACTGTCATCATGGAGGCTATTTTCGACAGGCATAAAAATACCCGCAATCAAGCTTTTCTGTTGCGCTTGGCGGGTTTGAGTCTCCGCCCTGACTACGTTGATGCCTGCCATGCTATGCCTGTTCATAAAATTTGTCAATTGCCCTGTGTTGTCCTTGAGTTGCCCGGCGGGCAACAACTGTACAACTGGTATACTGTCTGTCTTTTTGGTTAACGTTGGGTGTATTGGCATGCTTTCTTTGGAGCAATGGGCTGCGGTTACCGTCATCATTGGTGCTGTCTGGGCCTTGTATAAATGGCTTAAAGGGCATCGAAGTTCAGGCAAGCTACAAACTTTTATGGACAAATTTTTTGAGTGGACAATCTTTCTCTCCAAGCTCATTTGTTTTTGTGCGGGGCTGTACTTGCTTGGCTCTGAATTTATTTCAGTTGAGCCAGTGTCAAGGGTGTCCGTTTTCAAGATTGTCGGAGGGGGTTGCATAGTAACGACTCTCATTGCGGTGAATTATCTTGAGGCTTGGACGAAGCGTCTTCTGAGTCAGAAGAGCAAGGGGGATTAATCGCAATCATGAAGTAAACAATAAGGCCGAGACCAATTATGCTTTCTATGATTTTGCCACTTAGAGTGCTATCGCTGCTATTGATATAGAAAAAGAGCAGTAATACCAGTAAGGAAATCAGCAAAATATCCATGATCTCTTTAAAAAAGCTATTCCATTTTTTGAGGGTTGGGAATTTCATTGTTTGGTACTCCTTATTTGGATTGATAATTTCATGGTTTACTCTCGCGTGCGCGTGTCGCGTCCCAGTAGCTGTTGCTGGATGCGACTGTTTTGATCGGTAATTGTTGTGGGCGCACAGCAAAGTTTTTCATGATTTTTCCGCTAGATAATTGCGGGATAAACAGCAGTGGATCAATCGCCGTGCCGTTTACTTTCACTGCATAGTGAATGTGAGCACCAGTGGATTTACCCGCTCCGGGCGTACCGGGGATGCCGCCGGATAATCCGATGATTGCACCTTTTCTTATCCATTCGTTACGCCGGGCATCGATGCGGGAGAGATGGCAAAAGACTGTAGCGTAGTCTGTACCGTGTTGGATTTTTACGCCATAGCCGCATGATCCGGCATAGTTTCCGGCATAGACTACTTTACCGTCAGCGGTGGCTTTTACTGGCGTTCCAGCCGGTACAGGGAAGTCTATTCCGCCATGACTTGAGCGCTTGCCGTTTAATGTTCTTTTGCCGAATCCAGAACTGGTGCGAGTGTAGTATTTCTTATCCATTGGCAGGCCATCGGGACGCGCTCCAGTATCAGCGGGTGCAGAGCCCTTTATGCTGTTTTCACCCAGTCTTGCGTACTCGCTGGCTTTGGTGCCGTAGCGGTCGTTATCATCAATATTTGCGCCGTAATATTTCACAGCACCGCTGTATCCCACGAGGTGGGCTGCTGCTGCGAATCCGGCTATGCGCTTGTGATCACCACGCTTGAGCGCACCACCTTTGAAGCCGCGTTTTATGTTCAGATTAACAAGGTCAAGGAATGCCTGGTCTTGCACCCCGTTATTATTCATGAATTCGTCAAAGCTGTAGCGTACCCAGTTGCGGTTATCTTGCAAGAAAGCGAGGTGCTGGGCACGATTTGAGCCGTTTTTTACAGCAGCGGGTGCGCGCTCGTAGCGTGTCCGGTCAATGTAACCAATGTCCGCGAGTGCGCCTGCCCCCATGCCGTAGCCGCCCAGATAGCCAAATTCGTGTATTTCACGGTAATTATCGGAGCTTTCGCGCTCACGCATGGCAGCAGCAAAGGCGGCTGATTGTGCGTTGGTCAAGCCGATGATGGACTGTCCGATGGTTCGACTGGGGTACATGCGGTTGTAGTCCGCCATGAATCCGCCTGTCCAGATGGCGATTTGACCGGAGATTTCTACCAGCCAGCGCTCCGCTTCCGCCAGCGGGTAGCTGATGTGTGGGATGCTTTTGTTTTTCACGTCAAGAATCAGGGTTGCCGTGAGAAAACCACAGGTTGCCATGACGGCAGTATGGATTAGACCACGAGGCAACACCCTGGACAGCTGGGCAACTACCCTTGCATTAGCACGGTTGACTTCTTCGCGTACCGCGTCACGGATAAAGCTTTTGTCAGCGTAGTTCAGACTCATAGCATCCACCGCACAAATTCAGGGAGTTGTTCCAGCAAGGCTTCCCACTGAGGTCGGAAGTAGGCAAAGAATGCGCCATCAAACATGGCGCGGGCCGCTCCAGTTAGGAAAAAAAGCGATATTAATGTCCACACGCCTATGTCCCTGATAATTCGCATTACTGACAAGTGTCCGAAATGTAGTAGCCGTTCTTACAGTTAGCCATGCCCTGACCTTTGCCGTTAAAATCGGAATCGTACTGATTAATTGTTCCGTCGCCATCATGATCATCTTTGCACCATTGCTTTTGAGCTGGTGTCAAAGGGCACTCTCTGCGGATATGAGTGGGTGCGTTTTTGGTGGTGTGGACGGTGGTTGTCCGGCTATCATTTGCAGATCCTCTGGCTTCGGTAGTTGACCAGTAGTTGCCCATCGCTAACAAGAGGCACGTAATGATCGCTGCTGCACCAACCTGGACAGTCCAGATTCCCATGCCAAACAAAAACAACATAATGCCGAGCAGGAACTCAGCCAATGCGCGAACACGCTCATCAAGATGAATAGCAATACGGAAACTACTCAGAAAGCTGGGGCCATCACTGACAAAAGACCAACAATCGACCAATAAAGCGACACCAATTCCAGCGATTAACAACATTGCAGCCTGGCCTATGCCATCCGGCGTGATTTGAATAGCCGCCATCATTTAACCCTCCTTAGTAGTGAAAGTTGTTCTTCCGGTTGGATGTAGTCCCAATACCAGTAGCTTTTTGCGTTACCGTTGCCGGTGGCGTATAGCCAGCCTTCTTCGGCAGCCTGATCACGTAGCGCGCGCGCCAGTTTCGGGCTTTTCCCGCTAGCCGCAACGATTGATTGAATGGTGACTGCACCGGCTTCATTGAGCGGGACGAGTTTGTTTGAAAACATTTCCATCGGATCAGGGTCATCATCCGGGTTTTCTGCTGTTGTCCCTGAGTTGCCCTGCTGTTGCCCGGAGTTGTCCTGTCGGGCAACCTTGGGCAACTGGCTATTTTCTTCATCCTTCCGGCGGCGTGCTTCAAATAATCCGGCCAGAATCATTAGCACGGGAATTGAACCTTCTAATGTGCCGGCGATAGCCCATTTGTATTCAACCGGAATAACCAGCCCGTATTGCTGTGTTTTGTCTGCTGGTTTTTCGGTGGGTATCATTGCTGCGTCCAGTTGCTCAGACAGTCGCTTATAGTCTTTCGGGTCTTTGCGGTTATCGGTGGCTTCCAGTTTTCTGGATAGTGTTTCAACTAAAGCCAGGCGGGTTATTTCCTGTTTCTGATACAGCTCGCTAGCGGGTGCGCTGGCCTGGATTGCTTTACTGCGTTGGTTTAAATCAGCACTGACTACAATGCCTTTCATGATGATGCCCGCGCAAAGTGTTGCTACTGCGCCCGCACCGATGCGGTGTGCCCAACTGATTTCATCATTACCGGTTTGGGTGCCGGCGTAATGCCAGCAGTACATACTGACTGAGCTGACCGCGCCAACCGCCAGAACACCTAATCCCGTGCCGACGAGATCGGCAGCAGCAGGATAAGCGCATAGTGCGCTGGCACCGCTGATCAGTAGTGATTTGCCCCGTAGTACAGTGGGTAATTTTGGTAGTGGCATTATTTAAGCCCCCTCTGTTTCAGCCATGCCTGGCGGAATTTTTCGTAAGCTGCTTCCCAGCTACTTTCGCCATTTACTTTGAGCTGTGTCTTTTCATTTTCGGGTGGCTTTTTAGTCGCATTAGCCTGAGCATTTGCGGCTTGGCCGGTTGCGGCCAGTATTATGATGCTTGTCATTAACAGTGTTTTCATTGTATAAACTCCTGTTCCACCGCCCGTCCTTGGTGGGTGAAAGGCGGTGGATATGGTTGTTGAAACCAGAAGCCGGGCAGGTTTTTCTTGTCCGGCTTTTTAATTCCTTCTTAAATCGCTTACGGCAGCATCCTCAGCCGGTTCAGCTTTGTACGCAGTGTTGCGCGGTTCATGCCGAGTAATTGCGCCGCCTGTGTTTGGTTGTTGCCGGTGTGAGCCATGACAGCGGTCAATATGCCCCTTTCCAGTGGGTCAAGCCCGGCGCGGTAGATTCCGTATGGCTCTGGTTGTTCCAACAGGGTTTTTGCGTAATCGTACCCTGCTATTTCAATGGTTTTCGCTTCCATTCTTTGTTCCTTGTCGTTTAAAAAACTATTGTTTTTGGCTTGTAATTGCCGCCACTGGGAACCCGGTTATCGATTGGGTAATGCCAGTAGATTTTTCCGTTTTTGACCCAGTAGACATCGCTGGAGCCGTCTGAGTACCTTGTTTCACAGCGTTTTGCCCCGTTTTCGTCGGGTTTTATGTTGCATTTATCGCTGACGATTAGCGGTACTTTTAGCGGTACTTTTGTTGTTTCCGCTTGTGCGGTTGTTGTTAGCAGTAGCAAGCCCGCTACCACTGTTTTTCCCCAATTTTTCATTTCGTTTTGTTTCCTTAGTTTTTTACCTGTCTCCCTGGTTGTTAAGTAGTCCTTTTAAAAGCCGCCTCTGTTTATTTTGTTATTCGCCGGGATGAGTGGAGGATGTGGTGTTATCCCGGTGTAACGTGAAGCATCTTGTAAAAGGACGCTGTTTCCAGCAGCGTCCGGTTGGGTTTAGTCAATTCTCCCGTGATAGAAAGAAAATGCGGTATCCTGTAAGCCGTTCACCAGTTTTTCATGTACTGTATTTACCGCGTCTTCCAGTACACGTTCAGGGCGCACCAGCTCGTACCACATTTTCAAACGACCACTGTGGATGCGATACCGGAATCGGGCATTGATGGCGTACCCTTCGCTGGGGTCTGCGCTTTTGAATAGCGGTAAACCAATACGAATCATTTCGGGGATAGTGAGGTCGCCGAGTTCACCGGCTTTATCATCAAAATTCTGTTCGTATTTGAACTGGGTTTGGCCGTTACTTAGGCGGTTCGCACTGCGAAACTGAGCGCTTTCTGTACGACTAAGGGTCAGGGCAATTTGCAGCATGTCCGCGCCGCTGGGTGTGGTGATGCCATTACCTAGGTCGGCAGCAATAATTTCCGGCGCATTGTCTTCGATAAAGCGGGCGAAGTCGGTTTGATCCATCGGTTCGCGATCATGCTTCAGCCATGTTTCAAGCTCCCTGGTTTTTTCCAAAACCAGTTTGGCAGTGTGTTCGCAGTGATGCGGTTGAATACTGCCGTCGTGGTAATCGAGGATACCGACAAACTTGAGGTTTTCCACGTCACAGAATACTGCAACAGAATCTGTGTTGTGTCGTTTCAGGTAAGCGATAAAACTATCAGGGTCACGCAGGACAACCGATTGTTTTAAGCGTGTCGGTGCGCTGGCATATCTCTCCTGCAAGTCTTCCAGCGTTTTCAGCTTGTATCCTTCCGGGATTAAAACTGCGGGTACATGGCCAGCATCAGTCGGGATGTCCTTGTTGCTTGCCAGCGCAACGCCAACGGCGAGTTGGTGTTTCAATGCTGCCTGGCTTGATTCGGTTTCATCTAATAGATTGTCGTTTGACATGAGTGTTATTTAACCTCTTTCAGTTTGGTAGTTTGGGTATCAACCGTGCGTAGGCTGAGTTTTGTTTGCTTGGGATCGTCTTTTTGCAAAAGACCATCTTCAGCGGTAAAGAGCAGCGTGGTGGCGCGTGGAAATTCCGGCATGTTTTGCTTAATCTGGTCTTCCACTTCCATCCTGCCTTGTCCCTGTGGTTTGAATTTTAGGGTCAGGGTCATAGTTGCCATTTTGCCGGTGTCGTTGGCGCGTTCGACGCATTCGGACATGCGTTCGCTAAGGTCGAACAATGCGTGGGAGTTCAGCTCCTGAAGCACTTTTATAAATGGGTTGTCGTGTCCTGTCATGGTTCCTGCCTTTTCTGTTAAAAATACCGGCAGCCTTTTTGGTGGGCCGCCGGTGAAAATCCCCTGTCGAGTTAGCAAAAGCAGGGGTTGGGCATCTTCTCCTAAAATCCCGCCTACTGAGCATTAGCCGTTTGGCGGGTTACTTCGGGAGTTGCTGTAAACTTTTTAAGCTGTTCAGTGTCTGTTCTGTACAGCAGGTGATTTATAATGTAATCTTGATTACTTAAAAATGCAACTAAGATTACATTATTTTTCGCGCAAATCGACGGGCTTTATAAAAAAACCTTTCTATAACAGGTATTTATATTGTCGATTTTTTTTGCTAACTATGGGTAGGAAGTAATTATGAGCGGCGATACAACCCCAGAACAACGCCACCAGATGCTCAAGGAAGGGCTAAAGCTTTTAGACAAGGATGATTTGCGCTTAGTGCAGAAGATTGTGTCATCTGCAAAGCACCGAGAAGATAGTAACCGGAGAAGTTCTTATGAGTTCAAGCGAAAGGATTAGGGTAGACGAAGTTACTTATATTTATTCATTATCCGTCCTCGATCCTTTGCATTAGAGATCAGGGTTTCTATGTCTGACTTTTCATCGCTATTCAGGTAGTGAATATTCTCCATCACCCATTCGATGAATTTCTGATCAGCAGCCTCTGCTGATTTTTTGCTGTCGCCGTTAATAATCCACTCCGGCGTCGTTTTCAAGGCTTGTGCGGCTTTCACCAAGTTCTCGCCGCCAATTCTATTTTGCCCACTTTCCCACAGACCAACAGCAGCGTGTGACACGTTGCACTTTTTACCCAGTACCACTTGGGACATTTTCAGTTCTTTCCTGCGCTGTTTAATGCGCTCGCCTACTGTGCTCATGTAATCAATATTACAATCTTTTTGAGTAATCATAGTTGAATAATAATGAAATCTTAGTTACATTAAGTTACATGGAAGCAAGCCAACTCACAAAAACAGAAGTTATGAAGGCTATTTTCCGGCTCTTGGGCAAGGAAAGGGGTGCTGTTGTGTACCTGGCCGATGAGCTGGGAATCTGTCCGCAAGCGGTTTCACGCTGGAAATCGGACAAGCCAATCCCGCGTATGCACCGGTTGCACCTTGAGCTGAAGCGGCCTGATGTTATTGAGTTGTTGGAGAATAAAGCTTCCGTGCCCGATACACAGAGTACCCCAGAGGAAAGCGTCGCATGATGGATATTTTTTATCAGCTGATTAGCCGATCAGGGTTTTTTATTCTGAAAATAGCCGTTCATTTATTGGGCGGTTTGATTTTTTTAATTTTTTTGATCGCTTATCCGTTTGTTAGATGGATGGAGCGGGAGCTGGAAGGGTATTAAATGACAGCCAACAACATTACTCACAGCATGACCACCGACGGCCTCACCGTTTCAGTCTCTGTTGCAGTATCCGCTGACGATCTAAAGCGGCATTTTTCAGAGAAAGTACTCGATGATAGAGACGGTAACTCGGTGTTTCAGGGTCTGCTCCCCGACATGCCTCGACTGCTTTGGTCAGTCCATCAAGCAGTGCTTCAAAATCTATCCCGTCAAGTAGCTCAGGCACTTGAGGCTGAGATTTTGCAGAAGGAGAAGGTTGGTCAGTCATAAAGTTTTCCTTTCGGTTGTTTGAAAATCTAGCGGTTTCATTCTAACCGATACTCCAACCACCGGGGCAACAGGCTCCGGTGATTTTTAATTAATGCGCTACCAACAATGCCAAGGGGGCAAAGCAGTATTTATGAATTTGATTTCTTTAAGGCGGGCGGTGTCAGCCGCACTTCCTCGTCGTCCAAGGCAGGTTATCCACGTCAGCCGTCGCTTGGCACTGCAAGCCGCCGGGTCGGGGTATTGGAACAGTATAAGGGCTGAGACAGCAGGTTCGCTTTCTCAGGTTTAGAAAAGAAAAAGCCAACTCACAACGGCATCGGAACCCAGAGCTGGCTTAATCAAAAGAGGGCTTCATTATGACCGAAAACATTAAAGACGACAACCCGTACCATTTCACAGCTTTGCAGCTAGCAATGGCGCGGTTTCATCTAGGGGCGGCATTAGTTGATCTGACGAATACCGCAGCAGTATTGGCAGACGCGATAGATCCCGACTCAGAAGCTGCGACGGTAGCTGAGGAGTTGTACCGCTCGTTGCGAGAGTTGTGTCTGTCGGAAGAGGAAGAGACGGCGGTCGCGGCATTAGCGGCGAAGCTGGATGCTCAATTGCCGTTGTCATTATCAGTGGGTTGAGGTGGTAAGTATGAAATTCACTTCAGCAGCTCAAAATTGGGCACACGACGCACCTATATTTTTTAGAAATGGGACACGGGTAAACCTCGAATCCGGGTACAACATGCTTGTGCGCGGACTCTTGGGGGACGCACCAGACTTGGATAACTGGTTTAAAGAAAACACAAAACCATCAGCGTGTGATCTTCCATTTTTTATTGCTGATGACTCTGATGCGCCGAACGAGAAAACACCGGTTCAAGCACAGCAGTATGTTAGCGAAAGTCTTGCGGGGTGGGGGGAAGTTAACATCGGTGATCATAGCACCCGCATCGAGGACTTTGGCTTCGTTGTTACGAAGCTGGATACCGGGGATTATAGCTTCGTCAAGGAGAGGGAGTCGGTAGCTACTTATTATCTAAGTGGTTTGCCTCGCGAGTGGCAGGGTGAAACCAGCTTTGTGTTGAAGCCGTGGTATTTCGTTAAGCGTAAGCGAGTGAAGAGGGTG
>PDWI01008137.1_pt1 | contig 12447 bp, 12 predicted proteins | sample 1430891 | NCBI WGS metagenome assembly PDWI01 (sample SAMN01162508, study PRJNA174530) | Oral metagenome, whole genome shotgun sequencing project. | biome: Marine environment; feature: Marine mammal; material: Swab sample of the gingival sulcus; isolation source: swab sample of gingival sulcus... | reverse complement strand
AAGCGAGAGATGAAATGCGCGCAAATGGTAAATTGTAAAAAGATGAGTACAATGCTCATCTTTTTTTAATAATAACTTTTTCTGTAACTATTCAGTCAAGTAGTGAAAGCCGTGTCATTCTGAGGAGGAACGCAGTGACAACGTAGGAATCTTACGGCTTTTACTACTAAACCCGCGTTAAGATTACCACGTCGCTTTGCTCCTCGCAATGACAACGCGGGTTGACTGAATAGTTACCTTTTTCTTAGTATTTATTTTTTCTTTGCCTTAATTCATCGCTTATCATACAATAAGAACGATAGCGACTGTTTGAAATTTCTCCTTTTTCCAAAGTAGTTTTCACAGCACAGTCGATTTCATTAATATGGGCACAATCCCTGTATTTGCACTTATCTTTGTGGGCTAATAATTCTGGAAAATAATCAGCAAGTTCATCAAGTTCTATTCCTTTGACATGAAGTGAAGTAAAGCCTGGTGTATCTAAGACATAGGTATCTTCCGTTAATTTCAATAATTCAGAATGTCTTGTAGTATGTTTACCCCTGTCAATTTTTTTGCTAATTTCTCCAGTTTTTAATTCTGCATTAGGCAAGAATAAATTCAAGAGCGTAGACTTTCCTACACCTGATGGTCCAGAAAACGCCGAGATTGAATTGTCTAATATCTTTGTTAATACATCGATATTCTCGCCCGTTTCTGCGCTAACTGCCAAGACTTGATAGCCTGTATTTTTATAATGATTTTTATATTCAGCTATCGTTTCTGTTGTCACTAAATCCGCTTTATTAAAGACGATAATAGGTTTAATGCCTGCAATTTCACTCATCAAAATCATTTTATCCAAAAGATAAAAATTGGGATTTGGTTTTTTAGCTGCCATAACCACTATAGATTGTTCAATATTAGCTACTGGTGGTCTAATTAGTTTATTTTTACGCTCTAAACGTTTGACTATATAAGCTTTATCCACTTCAAATTGGTCGACTTCAATTTCTACCTTATCGCCAACTAAAAGCGTTGTGTTATCCAGTCTAAACAGCCCGCGAGCCCGACATATATAATTGTTACCACCAGCATCGACATAGTAATTGCCAGATAATAGTTTATAAATTATGCCCTTTATAATATCACTCCCCGCCAAAATCAACTACTTCATCTCTAATTAAAACGTCGTCTTTATAAAAACGCAAATGAATATCGCCCTTGCCTGTAAGCGTCACTGCAGCGCTTTCTTCCTCACGTTTATGAATTTTATTGTGCAAGACTTTTTCACCATTATCGCCAACAGCCACTACTTTAATAATATATATATCCTTATCAGTACCTAGTGGTATATAAAATGTGCGCTGACTACTTGTTGCTTCTGCAGTAGTAGTCACTTCGCCATTTTGTTGATTTTCGCTTTCGTCTTCGCCGCTACTCGTGACATTGATTTCTTTACCTTGTGAAACGGAAAAATCAATAGCACTATCAACGCTAACCCTTACACCTGCTGGGATGGACTGTTCGTAAACGTCACCAGAACGAGCATCGTTATAATCGTATTCTATTTCACCGACTTGCAAATCGCTATGTTTCAAAAGTGCCTTTGCTTCTGCTTCCGTTTTACCAATTAATTCGGGCATAGTGACAATATCGCTTTTTTTATCGCCTAAGCTAATGACAACTTCAATTTCATCGCCTTTTTTAATGGCAGTCCCCGCCTTAATATTTTGTGATATGATAACACCAGCTTTTTGGTCACTGTAGGCTTCGCCTGTTTTTAGTAAAGTGATTTCTTGTGACTTTAACTCTACTTCAGCACTGGCAAAATCTTTACCGAATAAATCAGGAGCCATTTGTCCTAGACTAGGTGTAATGATAATATCTTGACCCGCCTTAACCATAGTGCCTACTTTCGGCGATTGAACAACGATGTGATTATTTTCTAAATCACTCATTATACTTTTTTCAACGATTACATTTAAGCCCGCCTGCTTTAATTTTTGTTCTGCTTCTTGCAAATCTAAACCAATAACACTAGGCAAAGCAAAAGTAGGATTTTCCGTTACCGCTTGATACTTTGGTAAAAACACGATTGCCAAAACAATAATAGCTGTCAAAAGACCGAGTACAGCTGCAATGACAAAGCCTTTTTTCGGGTCAATTTCCTTGTGCTCTTCGCCTGTGATTTCAATTTCATCGACCACTGCTGGCATTACACGTGTTACTGCAGTCGATAAATCGCCCGTTTTTAAGGCGACGTCTTCGCCCTTAATCAAAGCGCGTAAATCATTCATTAAAAATTCAACCGCTTGATAGCGCTGGTCGGGTAATTTTTGCAAACACTTCAATATGATTTTTTCTAAATCCGTATTAATATCAGGATTGATCTTACTCGGTGGTATCGGCGCTTCCTTTAAATGCTTAAGCGCCACAGTTACGGGTACATCGCCTTCAAAAGGCACTTGATTAGTAGCAAGCTCATAGAGCAAAACACCTAAAGAGTAAATATCAGTTCGTTGGTCTATATAACCACCACGCGACTGTTCAGGCGATGCATAGCTGACAGAGCCTATCACTTCGCCAGCATTACGCGTAACAGAACCGTTAACGGCGTGTGCTATACCAAAATCCGCAACCTTTAATTTAGACTGTCCGCACATCAAAATATTCTGCGGTTTTATATCCCTATGTATAATACCCATATCGTGCGCTATCGCTAAACCTTCGGCAATTTGCAGTCCAATTTTCGCTATTTCTTGACTATTAATAAAACCGTCGTGTTTAGCTATGTAATCCTTTAAGGTATCATTGCTTAAGAGTTCCATAACAATATAGTGAATATTGTCTTCCACACCGACATCAAAAATATTGACGATATTAGGGTGTTGTATACTCGCTGCCGCCTTGGCTTCACTGTCAAAACGCTTGACTAAATCGGCATCTTCTATAAATTTATGCTTTAAAATTTTCACTGCGACCTGACGATTTAACACATGGCACTTCGCACGATAGACTTCGCTCATACCACCATCGCCAATTTTTTCTATAATTTCATACCTATCGGCTATATATTTACCAATCATTTAACTTATCCTTCTCCCAACTCATTTTTTGCTATTAAAATTACACTCGCATCATCCTTGCCATAATTGGCAAATGCACGCTCGACTAGCGCTTCTGCCCTTTGCTCCAAAGCTTCATCTGCTAACAATATCGCCTTTATTTCCGCTCTACTCAAATTATCGGAAATACCATCGCTACAAAGAAGTACAAGAGCACCACTGCCAAAATTATAACTCGCAATCGTCGGTTCTATACCGCCCTTTGTACCCAACGCTTGATTAATCATATTATTAAGTGGATGAAAGCGCGCTTCTTCCGCCCTAATTTGCCCCTTGTCAACTAGCCCCTGCACATAACTATGGTCTTTAGTCAATTGCCTGAGACGACCCTTACTCAGTAAATACGCACGTGAATCGCCAACGTGGCAGAGATAAAGTCTTGAACCCACGCAATAGGCAATAACGACAGTTGTTCCCATTTCATTATACAATTCATCTTTAGTAGCATAATCGAGCACAAACTGATTAGCGGCAAAAGCACTTTCATTTAACTGCTCCAAAATCTCCGCTTCCACCGTCAATTTCTCTAATTTAGATTTTAAATCAGCCATTAAAAATTCTGCCGCTTCACTCGAAGCAAGTTCGCCAGCAGCGTGTCCGCCCATACCGTCACACAATATATACAAACCAAAATCGGCATCGACTAGTGTATAATCTTGATTGACTTTATTTTTTTCTATATTTTTTTGTCCACGTTTACTACAGACTGCAAATTTCATTCATACTCCTATACAGTTCTTTCTAAAACGCAAATGAAAAAGCCATCGGAAAACTCGCCCGCTGGATAAATTTCAAGCATATCTCCATAGACTGTTGGTAATAAGTTGTAATTAGAATGCTGTGTTAAAAATTTCTGCACCAATAAACGATTTTCCAAAGGCTCTATCGTGCAAGTTGAATAAATTAATCGCGCACCAACTTTAGCATAGTTTGCTGCCGCATTTAGTATTTCTAATTGCACTTTACTTAATTTTACTATATCAGCTAGCGTTTTTCTATACTTAATTTCAGGATTTTTTCCAATAGTACCTAAACCAGAACAAGGAGCATCGACTAAAACAATGTCAAAAGCAGAGCACCACTCTTGTTTCAGCTCTTTTGCATCAAAAAGCGAAGTCTTTACAATTTTGTTTAAACCTAAGCGCAGCGCGCTGTCATCTATTAAATTTAACTTGTGCTTATACTTATCATTGGCGAGTACAGAGCCGCTAGGAAAAACGCGTTCTGCTAAATCCATCGTTTTACCGCCAGGTGCGGCGCAAAGGTCTAAGACCTTATCCCCTGCTTTAGCACCCGCTAAATGCCCTACTAACATCGCGCTCAAATCCTGCACAGTAAAATAACCTTCTACAAAAGCATCACTATCGTCAAGGCTAATTTCGCCAAATGATTGTACAGATAAAGCGTTATCTATTTTATCATCTAAAATAGCATTGATGTCATCGTCTGCTAGCTTGGCAATTAAGTCCTCAGCATTCGTTTTTGTCGGATTGAAACGCAAATAAAGCGGCGATTTCTTATGACTGTGTTTTACAATATCTATTGTCTTTTCCCTGCCAAAATTTTCTATCCAGTGCTCCACAAGCCAGAGGGGATAAGAATATTTTAAAGAGATATCACTTGCGCTTTCTTCTGCATCGCGCGCTAAAACTTCACGCAAAGAGCGCCTTAAAACAGCATTGACAAATTTTTCGCTACCCTTGTAATCCTCTTTTGCCGTATCGACATAGCGATTGACAACAGCATGTGCTGCCCTACCGTCCAAGAAATGTAGTTCATACAAACCAGCTAGCATAAAAAACTTTAATCTAGCCTTAATTTTCTTTGTCACTAAGCTGTCTAAAAAGCGCTCTAAATACAAATAATTTTCAACAACACCATAGACGACTTTTCTATGTAAATTTTCTGTCTGTCTATCTAACTTCGCCTTACGCAAAGTTTTTTGTATGCTTAGGCTTGAATAGCCAGAGCGTAACATAATATGTTCTAAACTCTCAACTATATATTTTATATCTTTATTATACATATTAATCGTTATACCTATTTCTGATAACAATCATTCTAAGTAACTGCGTTACCGTAACAGACAAACCTGCCACATAAGTCATTGCTGCAGCTGAAAGCATTTTTTTAACGCCTTCTCTTTCTTGTTCTGAAATCAAACCTAAGTCATATAACTGAATTTTTGCCCTTTTACTAGCGTCAAATTCTATAGGTAAAGTCAAAGTTTGAAATAATGCGACTAAGAAAAAAATGACTATGGCAATATCCATAAATAAAACGCCAAAAGACATACCAAAAGATGCCACTAAAATTCCGACTGTAAAAATAATGCCGACAAAACTTTGCGTTGAAATAACAGCAGGTAATAAAATATTTCTAATGCCAATAAAGCCGTAATTGCGTGCATACTGAATAGCATGCCCTACTTCATGTGCAGCAATCGCTGCCGAAGCAATGCTGTTGCCGTTATAAATACCATCGGATAATCGTACAACGTTAGCGCGCGGGTCATAGTGGTCACCTAAAAAGCCCTGTGCGTGCTGAATTTGTACGTGCTGTAAATTATTGGCATCCAAAATATAACGTGCAACTTCATAGCCAGTCATACCCCTAATATTGCGAATTCTTTCATATTTTCTATAAGCCGATTTCACACCATTTTGTGCAATCATCGACCAAATAAATGTGGCAAAGACCAAAATCAAAATAATTGGATTACCAAAGCCCATAAGCATTCCCATTAATACACCCCTTAATATAACAAATAATGTAACTATTCAGTCAACCCGCGTTGTCATTGTGAGGAGTTAAGCGACGTAACAATCTTAACGCGGGTTGATAATAAAAACCGTAAGATTATCACGTTGTCGCTTCGCTCCGCCTCATAATGACACGGTTTTTATTATTTGACTGAATAGTTACCAAATAATAATTTATATGTAAGTATTTATTCAATTTGCATATTTATCATCAAACGGTAACATATTTTTGCCCTGTTTGTGTTTTTATCAATTCTAGCTTTTTAAAAAAATATTTTTTTCTTCAAGCAAGGCATAAAAAATTGAAACCGCGCCAAAATCATCACTATACTTTTGATTATCTCCCTTTTTGCATAAGGTGTTTTCATCTAAATTTTCGATATCAAATTTTGCTTTCCATTTTCCAATATACTCTAAGGCATCTTTTCTTTCATTATCCGATAAACTATCTTTTAACTCTAATATAACTTTTAAATTTTTCCTTTCCATTTTCCACTCCTCATGATAATCAATGATTTTGCTACTTATTCCATCATAACAACTAAAGAATTTTTTAATGTGAATTTAGGCGTCACTTAAAACACTAGCTAACTCTAATGTATGACCAAGTAGATAAGCGCTAACTGGCATTTTTTTACTGGCAGCAAACTGCACTTCTGTAATGGCGACTTGCCCCATTCCTGTTTGCACGACAAAGTTATCCTTATTAATAGCAACGATTTGACCGCACTTAATATTGTCATCAGCACACGTAGCATCATCGATTAATTGCGCCCTATAAATCTTCACTCTTTTGCCCAGATAATAGCTATAAGCCGTTGGAAAAGGATTATACGCCCTAATTAAATCAACGATTTCTTTCGCATCTTTCGACCAATCGATATTCATCATTTGTTTTGTAATCAACGGCGCATAAGTAGACAAGCTATCATCTTGTGCTTCAGCACTGAGTGTGCCCGCTTCTAGTTCAGCTAAAGATTCTACTATGGCGTCAGCGCCCTTCTCCATCAAGGCATCGTGTAGTTCGCCGCCCGTCATCGCCTCGTCAATAATCTGCTCTTTTATTTTTAAAATCGCACCTGTATCCAAGCCCTTATCCATTTGCATAATGGTAACACCGCTAAGCTTATCGCCGCTCGCTATCGCTGTTTGTATAGGCGATGCCCCGCGCCAACGTGGCAATTTAGAAGCGTGTATATTAATACAACCGTAAGGCGTTAAATTTAAAAGTTCATTCTTTAAAATCTGCCCAAAAGCAGCAACGACAATGACATCGGCATTAAAACTGGCTATCAGCTCTAAAGCTTCTGCCGAATTGATATTGTCGTACTGATAAACGGGCAAATCGAGGGCAAGTGCCGCTTTTTTTACAGCTGTCATCTGCACTTTTTTACCGCGCCCACGCTCCCTATCTGGCTGTGTAAATACCGCTAGCACTTCATTGGTCTCCGCCAATTTCTGCAAGGCTAATACAGAAAAATCGGGCGTGCCCATAAAAATCACTTTCATTCTTCACTATCCATTTCACGCAATTCCTCTGCCGTTAATAGTTCTGCTTTATCAAGAAAAACGACACCATTTAAGTGGTCAATTTCATGTGAAAAAGCGCGGGCACAAGTTTCTTCTGCCGTCAAGTGATGTTCCTTGCCATCTAAGTCTTGATATTTGACTTTTACCTTGGCAGGACGCTTAACGCGGCCAAAAATGCCAGGAAAACTGAGGCAACCTTCTACTTCGTATTGTTCACCCTCAGCACTTAATATTTCTGGATTGACATATACACCCGCACCTTCGCCATTGCAGTCGTCTATAATAATAATTCTTTTTAAAATACCGACTTGCGGCGCTGCTATACCAAGACCATCAGCATCAATCATCGTTTCTATCATATCGTCCGCTAGCGCCTTTAGGCGCTCGTCAAATTTCGTAATTTCACGTGAACGTTTACGTAAAATTGGATCGTCGTCTTTTCTAATTGTTCTTAAAGCCATAATCTACCTTTCAAAATTAATATCAACCCAGCAATCGGGTCTGATTAGTTTATATTTATTATTAATAATGCCCAAATTAAGCGTTTTATAAACTACCTGTTTCGCCTGCATTTGAGATTTAATAAAAATACTATAAAAATATCTATTGCGAATTTTAAAATAATACTGCTCTTGCGGCGGATATATCTGTGCTTGCACAGCATTTTTTTGATAATTGTATGAATAAAATTGGTATATTTTTTCCGCCTGCTCTTTCGCAGCCACCGCATTTTCACTGCTAATATTAAGACTTAAATGTTCAGCAAAAGGCGGAAATTCTAACAGCTGTCGCTGTTTTAATTGTTCATCTATAAACTGCTCATAATCTCTATCGATTAAATGATTAAATAAATCGTGCTCCGTCTGCAAGGTCTGCACTATAACCCTGCCCGCTTTTGTACTTCTACCAGCTCTACCAGCCACTTGCAATAATATCTGATACGCCCGCTCTAAACCCCTAAAATCTGGCTTTGCTAATAATTGGTCGGCAAGCAGTACCCCAACTAAAGTTACATTAGGGAAGTCAAGCCCCTTGGCTAAAACTTGCGTGCCTAACAAACAGTCGATTTCGCCCCTCCCAAAAGCGTCTAAAATTTGGCGGAAATTGGCGATAGAACGCGTTTGCTGCGCTTGCAATAAGGCAAAGCGTTTGTCTGGGAAAAGCGATTGTAACTGCATTAAGAGTAAATCAATACCCACGCCTTTGTCGCTCAAAGTTTCCCCACAGACAGGACAATATTCACTAACACTGCGCTGATAATCGCAATAATGACAATTGAGTATTTTTCCGCTAGCATGAACAGTTAATGGAACAGAACAATTGTCGCAGATTTCTATATGAGCGCAGTGATGACATTGCCTATAGTGTGCAAAGCCGCGTCTATTATGGAACAATATCACCTGCTGGTTTTGGGCAAATGTCTCTACCATCGCCCTATGTAATTGTATGGATAAGCAGCTATCTCTAAAATCTAATCCCCTAATATCGACGATTTCAATATTAGCTAAACCTTGTTTGGCTATCGCCTTACTGAGCTTAAAATAGGATAACTTGCCAGTTTCTGCCATTTGATAAGTTTCAGCTGCTGGCGTCGCTGAACCTAAAACGATATCGATTTGCATTTTTTTTGCTAATGCTAAAGCTAAGTCAACAGCGTGATAACGCGGTATATTCTGTGAAGCAAAAGATTGTTCGTGTTCTTCATCGATGATAATAGCGCCTAAATCTTTAAAAGAACAAAAAAGTGCCGAACGTGCACCAATAATTACATCGAGCTCGCCGCTTTTTAAATCTTGATAAATTTTAAGTTTATCCGATTGTGCTACTTGACTATGAACAACGCCTATCTTGGCATTTAATTGGCTACTAAAGCGTTCAATTAACTGCGGCGTTAAAGAGATTTCAGGCACCAAAAGTAAAACCTGTTTACCCCTTGCTATCATCTCTTTAGCAATTTCTATATATATTCTAGTTTTGCCGCTGCCCGTCACGCCGTGTAATAACGCAGCGCGTGGTGTAGATAAATCGTGATAAGCATCTAACACTCTTCGTTGTTCACTCGTTAAATCTGGCTGCTTAACAGATTTAGGCGATAGACTATACTTATAATGGTCAAAAGCAATATCTGCTTCCGCCAATTTTAAAAAACCTAATTCTGCCATTGCTAGAATATCACGTCTTGTTGCACGAGTTGCTGCACACAAACTGCTATAGCTAACTTTTTCCCTTTCTGCCAAATACTTGACAATACGCTGGCGCTTTACAGCGCGTTTAGATAACTTTGCTAAAGCAAGTTCACTATCAGTAAAAAGACGCAAAACATACTCTGTTTTGCGACTGGATATTTTAAAATCAAAACTAACCTCTTGGCTAAGGATTTTCTCTTTAATCAAGGTAGGAATTTTATTTTTACCGACTGCTTGCAATAAAGTCTCCGCACTGACCACTTGCCCTTCTTTAAAATTAGCAAAACTTCTATTAACATTATAACTGATAATTTTGTCTAATTTTTGAACAGATGATAAAACAGTTAAAAATGCCTCTTGATACGTCGCCAAATAATGTTTACGTAAAAGTGCAATTAAACAAAGTTGGCTCCTACTAAGGGCATTTTTCTTCGGCAAAAGATAGGCAATTTCTTTTAATTTTATTTGTGGTTCAGTCTCATTTAATTGCCAAACTAAAGCATCACAAAAACTGTTAGCAAAAGGAACCACAACCCTATCGCCGACAGCAATATCCGCCAAATGTTCTTCGGCAATTCTATAAGTAAATAGCTTATCTAAAGCCCGCGTTTTTAAATTGACAATTACTTCAACAGACTGGATTGCCATTCTTAATCTTTCGGCTCGCAAGCAATGTTAAATTTATCAACTGAAAGTTCTCTTACAGCGATAGACACTGGCTTGGTTAAGTCCGTTTCAATCAACGGCATTTCGCCCTCAATTAAAGCGCGCGCGCGCTTAGAAGTTGCTACGATTAATGAATAGCGATTACCAGATTTTTTCACTAAATCGTCTATCGATGGTTTATACATAAATTCCTCCCTTAACTACACGTTGTTTTTCTGCTGTAACTATACATTCCATTTTATGAACAGCATCATCTAAATCGTCGTTGATAATATAATAGTCATAACGACTGACACATTCTATTTCTGACTTGGCGCTTGCCATACGTTTTGCAAGGCTTTCTTCTGTTTCTGACCCGCGCTTAATAATGCGATTTTTCAGTTCATCTAAGCTCGGTGGCAAAATAAAAATATATGTCGCATCAGGTGCATTTTCTTTTACCTGTAATGCCCCTTTGATGTCAATTTCTAAAATAACATCTTCGCCTTGTTCTAACTTTTCTTCTACAAATTGACGCGGCGTACCGTAATAGTTACCATAATTATTAGCATACTCATAGAATTCACCCGCAGCTATTCTCTCTTTGAAATCGGCTTCACTAATGAAATAGTAACTAACGCCATCTACTTCGCCTTCGCGCGCTTTACGCGTAGTCGCAGAAACTGACACGTTAAATTCTGGATGTTTTTTTAAAAATAATTCGCAAATCGTCCCTTTGCCAGCACCCGACGGGCCTGAAACGACTAATAGTAATCCTCGCTTTTTCATTCTCACCTCACTCAATGTTTTGAACTTGTTCACGCATTTTTTCTAAGGTACTTTTCATTTCTATAACATCTGTTGCTATGTCAAAATTAGCTGATTTAGAACCAATTGTATTGACTTCCCTATTCATTTCTTGAATTAGAAAATCCAATTTTCTACCAACAGCTTCATCACTACTCAAATATTTTTTTGCTTCGCTCGAATGAGCTTTCAAGCGTTTTAACTCTTCAGAAATATCGCTTTTATCTGCCAAAAGTGCAACTTCTAGCATTAATCTGTCATCATTTTTATAATCAACTAAAAGCTGAGCGATTTTCGCCTTTAAATTCTGATAATACTGCTCTACTATCTTTGGTGCTAATGTACTTATTTTATCAATTATACCATCTAAGTGCAAGAGATATTGACTAATATCTTTTTCTAAATAAACACCTTCTCGCTGGCGCATAGCTTTTAGCTGTACTAATGCCTCATTTAATGCCGTCATGACTAGCTCTTCTAATTCTGCTTGGTCAAGCTCATTCTCAACGAAACTAAGCACTTCTGGCAAGCGTAATAATTCTACACTATTGATTTTTTCGTCTAAACCGTAATTAGCCTGCATCTGTTGCAAGGCGTTTTGATATTGTTCTAAAATAGTATAGTTAACTGCAACGTTGTTTTTACTACTATTGAGATATTCTAGCTTGATATATATTTCTACCCGCCCACGTGCTAATTCAAGCTTTATTTTTTGTTTTAATTTCTCTTCTAAAAAATTTAATTGTGTCGGCATTTTGATGTGAAAATCATGATACCTATTATTTAAACTTTTCATTTCTAAATTCACTGCTAAATTTTCTGTACGAGCGCTAGCGCGCCCAAAACCTGTCATACTATTAATCATCTTTTCCCCACTTCATTAAAAACTCTCACTTGCATAATTTTTCCATATAATATATTATATAGTTAATGAAGGATTTTTTAAAGTATTTAGGAGAAATTTTATGGCATTTGATGGATTTTTTTATTACAAACATTGTCGCGAACTCAATAATCAATATCAAGGCTTAAAACTAGACAAAATTTATCAAGTAAATAAATCAGACATTTATCTTAGTTTTAACAAGGCGGAGTACAAGCATATTTTAATCAGTATTAATTCCGCTAATGCTAGAATTGAACCGCCGAAAAAAAAGCCGCAAATGCCTGAGCAAGCACCTATGTTTTGTATGCTGCTACGCAAACATTTAAGTTCTGCAAGCTTAGAAGCGATTGAGCAAGTTGATTTAGAACGAATTATTAAATTCAGGTTCAGAACGAGTAACCAAATTGGCGAAACCGTTTATTTGACATTACTCGTAGAAATTATGGGTAAGCATTCTACTTTAATGCTCTTAAAAGAGGACGGCACTATTATCGACGCCTTAAAACGCATAGGAGCAAATCTCA
>PDWI01008136.1_pt1 | contig 12447 bp, 8 predicted proteins | sample 1430891 | NCBI WGS metagenome assembly PDWI01 (sample SAMN01162508, study PRJNA174530) | Oral metagenome, whole genome shotgun sequencing project. | biome: Marine environment; feature: Marine mammal; material: Swab sample of the gingival sulcus; isolation source: swab sample of gingival sulcus... | reverse complement strand
GTGCCATCTGCTGGTTTGTTATTATCATTATCACTTAAATTGCCATTATAGGTCACGGTGTATGTTTTTGGTTCCCACTTTGCATACAAAGTGACGTCTTCGTCAGTTTGATATAACGTACCACCATTTTTGTATAGGGTCCCTGAGCCATCTTGATTTTCTGTCCATCCTGCAAAGTCGTGTCCTACCTTTGTTAAGTTTCCTTGGGTCGCTACATCAAAGTCTGTTCCATGGGTTTTTGTGCCAGCTACTGGTACGTTATTATCATCGTCACTGCTATTACCATCATAGGTAATAGTGTATGTTTTTGGTCCCCATTTCGCATATAATTTCAACCCCTGTGTTAATATATAGGTTTTATTCATACCGTCATATGGTCCATAATCATCTCCTGAGCCATCAGGTTTTGTGTTCCAGCATTTAAATTCAAAACCTGTTCTCGTCAAATTATTTGGATTTCCTACAATCGTTACAGGCTGCCCTGACAATTTATTTACTACTTTATCAGGGACATTTCCTCCCGTATTGCCATTGCCATAGTATTTTAACAAATAAGCTTGTTTCACGATGTAATGTTTTTTATGTTTAAATTTATAATATTCGTCTTTAAATTGAGCATCAATAATCGTTTCATTGCCAAACTGATCTACTTCATAGACACCATAATCTACCCCAAAATCATTAATATGAGGAACTAAGTTCTCATCAAATTCCAAACGTTCTAAATAAGGTGTTGTCTGGTTTAAAGTAAAAATAGATTTATGATCCCCACTCAAAGGGTTCGTTCCCCGTACTGTAATATGTTTAATATGTTTTTTATATGCACTATCTGCCAAAAGACCTTGAGATTTTATGATACTAGGTACTTCAAAATTTATATCATAGGAATAATCTCTTCCATTCATCAAAAATTTTGTCATATCTGTAACGTTAGATAAATCCCAAGGTTGTTCGCCTCCTCCATCATCATATACAAATTTTTGATTAAATGCGTACGCATTTTCAAACATATGAGCCATATTTGTTGCATTTGATGTATCAAAATTAAGAGGTTTATTAAAATTAATTGCAGTCCAAAACATCCCATCAAATTTTTTCACACTAGATGTATTAAAATTAAGTGGTTGATTAAATTTCTGTGCATTATAAAACATGTATGACATATCTGTTACTTTTGATGTGTCTGAAAAATTAATTGGGCTATTGAAGGTTCTTGAATTAGAAAACATGGCACTCATGTTCTTTACATTTGATGTATCTAACGTAATAGGTTTATTGTACCATACTAATCCTGCAAACATCCCTGACATATCTTCCACCTTTGATGTATCCAAGTGAGGCACTTCATTAAATCCCGAATAACCATACATGTTTGCCATATTGGTTGCATTTGATGTATCTAACGTCCCTGGAATATTATTAAACGCTGCCTTGTAAAACAAATAACTCATGTTTTTAACTTGAGAAGTATCTAATCCAAAATCATCAAAGACTATAAGGGGGCCTCTGTAATTTGAGAAAAAGCCACTGGCATCTTCTGGGAGCTTGATTCTTTGGGTGTTGGAAGTGGATTTAAACTCCATTTTAACAAGCATGTTTTGCTTCCACATATACCTTATATCATTCCCTCCATTTGCTGGATTTATTGTTTTCATCATACCAATCCATTTGTCCCTTTGAATCGTACCATGACCTTCTATTCTAAGTGCTTGATTGGGATAATATGTAGCAGTAACTGTACCAGCATCATTTAAGTCATAACCACCTATTAAATTATGTAATCCTGCATGAGAATATTGAAGGTTGATGTTGCTTATGACAAAAACAGCAATTACCATTGTTAATACAATACTTAATTTTTTAACTACGCTCATATCCAATACCTATATTTAACCTTTCTTTTTCTGAATTTTTGCAATTTTAAATTTATTTAAAATTATACATTATATTATACCCCCCCCCATGGGTAAAATCAAGGGTTTTCAGTAAAAAATACCACCTAATTCATTAAAATTTTTCGCCCAATTATCATTGGTGATTTTTGGTTTTTTTGTTTGGATTATACAAAAAACCCCCTTAATAAAGGGAGTCTTTTGTAAAGATTTTATTAAAATATAGAATTTAAAGGTTTTGTCTTATTAATTTAATGTACCACTTTCAAACATAGGGCAATTTTCGCAATTGCCATTACAATGCATTTCTAATGCTTTTTTTAATGCACATGAACTGCTGCTATGACATCGAATGATGTCTGAATTTCTTTTGCTTGCTTCCTGAACTGCACTATGTACTAATTTATGTGACACTGTGTTTGTAAAAAGGACAACTAAATCAGGGCTACCTATCTTTCTTTTAAAATCTGTTGTCATCTTTGCGAAAACTTTTGATTTATATCCAAAGTTTTTACATATACTTTTATATTGAGCTATCATTCTTTCATTGCCACCAACTATTACTACACTCATCATTCTCACTGTGACTAAATCAATATCTATTAGTCACATACTCCTTCCTTGCTAACTTATTATCTTTAATAAGCTATTTCCACAATCTATATCCTTTTAATTGTTCATCAACTTCTATTATTAATCTAAAATTTTAAAATCAATTTTTAATATACATAATTTTAAAACCTTGTATTTTGTTAGGTTTGGCTAACTATAGAATAAATAATACCATTTTTTTTTGAAGTTGTCAATACGTAATTTAGAAAATTTATATGACATCTTCTGTAAATGGTTTAGTGAGAAGGATTTCGCTGTCCACATCTGATAGCAGAAAAACAAAAACTACCCCAATTGGTAGTTTTTGTTTTTCTGGTTTTGTATATGTTAAATTTAGTTGATTGCTTTTATTCTTTTACGTCTGCTTTTTCTTTTGTTGTTTCTTGTGGTTTTACTTCTGCTTTTTCTTCTACTTTTTGTGTCTCAACTTTATCTTGCACTTTTTCAGTTGATTTTATTTCTTGTTTCTCTGCCTGCTTTACTTCTGCTTTTGCAACTGGCTTTGCTTCAACTTCTTTCACTGTTTCCGATTTAGTTGTTTCTGTCTTAGCTGGTGCTGGCTTTGGTGTTGCTGGTTTTTTCGCTGGTGTTTTTCTCACTCTATATGTTTTAATGGCTTCTGTCGGACATACATTGACACAAGCACCACAGTTTTTACATTTTTCTAAATCGATATATGCTAAGTTATTTTCAATAACAATAGCATCAAACTTACATACTTGGAAACATTTTCTGCAACCAATACAAGCCACATCACATGCTTTTTTCGCTTTTGCTGCTGGTGCTTTATTGCTACAACCTACATATATTAACTTTTTCTTAGGTCCCATCATAATGATGTCTTTTGGACATGCTTTTTCACAGGCACCACAACCGACACATTTTTCTCTATCTACTACTGCGACACCATTAACAATATGTATGGCATCAAAATCACAAGCTCTTACACAATCTCCGATACCCATACAACCATATTGACAAGCACCTGAGCCTCCAAAGAAATTTGCTGCTGCTTCACAAGTTTGTATCCCTTGATATTCCATAATTTTTGATGTCTTATCGTGAGAACCTTTACATTTTACCCAAGCGACTATAGGGTCTGCTGCACTTGCTTCTACCCCAAGGATTTCTGACAATGCTGCAACGCAATCAGCTCCTCCCACTGGACATAGAGCAGGGCTTAAAGACCTATCCTCTCCCATCGCATTGGCGTAATCTTCACAACCTGCGAAACCACAGGCACCACAGTTTGCTCCCGGTAGTGCTTCTACAAGTTTGGCTACCGTTTCATCAACAGGGACGTAAAAAACTTTTGATGCTATAGTAAGGATAATCCCTGCTATAAGACCTACTACCACTACTAATATTACTGGTATAAATGATTCCATTTTTATTCCCCTTTCTAACCAAATATTCCTTCAACGATTCCACTGAATCCCATAAATGCCATAGAAAGGATTGATGCACTGATAAGAACCATCGGCACACCCTGAAATGCTTCAGGAACATCACAATCTTCTAACTTTTGACGCATTCCTGCAAAAAGTGTCATGGCAAGAAGGAACCCAAGTCCTGCACCAATTGCGTTAAAAATTGATTCAATATAAGTAAAACCATTGTCAATATTCATAATTGTTACACCTAGTACAGCACAGTTTGTTGTAATAAGAGGTAAAAATACTCCTAACGATTTATACAATGATGGTACGTATTTTTTAAGTATCATTTCCACTAACTGTACTAGAGAGGCAATAACTAATATAAACACTACTGTTTGTAAGTAGGTAATACCAAAGTTTTCCAAAAGTCGTTGGATTGGCCATGTTACTGCTGTTGCAAGAACCATTACAAAGGTTACTGCTGCACCCATCCCTGCTGCAGAATCTAGTTTTTTAGACACTCCTAAGAAAGGACAAATCCCTAAAAACTGTGATAGTACAAAGTTGTTTACCAATACAACGGTCAACATGATAAAAGCTAATTCTTTCATTATTTTGCACCTCCATCTTCTGCTTGAGCAGCACCACACATACCTTCCATGGCACATCCTGAGCAACTAAAGTCTTTTTTCTTAATTAATTTACCACTTGTTATATAATTAATTCCTGCTACTAATATTGCAAATACGAAGAATCCTCCCGGTGCCAACATAAACATTGCCATTGGTGTAAAGTTTTCGCCAAATAATGGTATATCAAAAGCTGTTCCTGCACCTAATAACTCACGAACAAGACCCATCGATGTAAGGGCTAGTGTAAAACCAAGACCCATACCAATACCATCTAGTGCTGAATCAAAAATTGAATTTTTACTAGCAAACATTTCTGCTCTACCAAGGATGATACAGTTTACTACGATTAGTGGAATAAACAATCCTAGTGACGCATTTAATTCTGATAAATATGCTTTTAACATAAATTGTACCATTGTTACAAAACCTGCAATAACAACGATGTAGGCAGGGATTCTAACTTTTGCTGGAATAATGTTTTTTAACATAGAGATAACGATATTGGAACAAATAAGTACTGTCATTGTTGAAACACCCATCCCCATACCGTTGATAGCTCCTGTTGTTGTTGCTAGAAACGGACAAGCACCTAGTAGTAATACTAAGGCTGGATTTTCTTTAATCAGACCTTTTGTTACAATTCCTGATTTTGATTTTAATACTTCCAAAAAGCTTTTCTTTTCTTTATTTTCTTCTACTGCATCATTTTTTTCAGCTTCTTCCATAATGACACAGCCTAGTCCAACACAAGCATCTTCTGCTGGTGGATTTATTTTTCTTTCAGGCATTTCTTTTTTCGGTTCTTTACTTGTGTCGTCTGCCCCCATCACTTCTTTTATTTTTTCTTCAATCATTAGTTTACACCTCCTGCTTCTTGAAATTGTTTCATCGCAGCTTGCACTGAATAATAAACACCGTTTGAAGATATTGTTGCTCCTGTTATGAATATCATATTTGGATTTTTCTTGATGTTTTCACTAACTAGAACTTCATCTGCTGTTTTACCATTATATTGAGCTAAATAATCTACTGTCATGGCTTTTGTTCCTAGCCCTGGTGTATCGGCATGCTTAGTAACAGTTACTCCTGTTATTTTTCCGTCGGCGTCAATACCTACCATGGTTGTTAATTTACCACCAAAACTTTTTCCAGTCGCTGTAACAGCTACTCCTGCTTTATTATTTGCTACGTAATAACCCTCTACACCATCTACTAAACTACCTTCATAAGGTGTAAAGGAATCGCCTTCTGGCAATACTAATGCTCTAGCTTCGTCTGCTGCTTTTTGTTCATTTGCTTCGATAATAGGAAGTGTGATTGCATAAGTCTGTGCTAACGCAAATGAAACGACTAAACAGATACTTACTAATACTAAAGCTGGTTTAATATATTCTGTAAAATTTTGTTTATTAAGCATTTTTCTTTGCACCTCCATACATTCTCTTTTCAGACCATGCGTCTATATGAGGTTTTAATATATTTAATAGAAGTATTGCAAATGAAACACCCTCAGGATAGTTACCGAATAATCTGATTAACATGGTAATAACACCACAACCGATACCGAATACGATTTTACCAAAAGGAAGTATTGGCGAAGTCGCATAATCTGTTGCCATAAAAAACGCACCTAACATCACACCACCTGCACAGATGTGGAAAATAGGGTCTTGACCTGCTAATACTGCAATCACTCCTACTGTTGCAATAAAAGTTACAGGAATAATCGGCGATATAATTTTACGCCAGATAAGGAATATCCCTCCTATTAATAGAGCAATTGCACTGACTTCTCCCATAGAACCACCAATAAAACCTAAGGAAACATCAACAGTTGTCGGTAATTCTCCACCACCTTCTTTTAAAAGTCCTAATGCAGTCGCACCAGTTGTTGCATCTACTGTTTGAAACTTTCTAGGAAGTGGCCAAGTCGTCATTTGTGTTGCAAAAGATATAAATAAGACGATTCTCGCTGTAATTGCTGGATTTACTAAGTTTTGTCCTAATCCACCATAAAGACCTTTTACAACGACGATTGCTACAAAACAACCGATAATGGCAATAATATAAGAAAGGTTTGATGGCACATTAAAGGCAATCAACATTCCTGTTAGTGCTGCACTTAAATCTCCGACTGTCTGAGGTTTTTTCACTAACTTATTAAACAGATATTCAAACCCTACAGAAGCTAACATACAGACTGCTGTAAGGGTAAGAACTCTATATCCAAACACGTATGTACTTACTGCAAGTGCTGGAATTAATGCAAATATTACGGCCCCCATTATACGTGAGGTATCTTCATTACTTACGATATGTGGTGCTGAAGATACGATTAAATTATCATATTTTTTAACATCCATTATTTACTTTGTGCCTCCTTCCAAATTGTTTTACCTAATTTATTACTAAATCCAAGAGGTCTTCTTGCTGGACAAATGTAGGAACAGCTGCCACATTCCATACATTGCATTACTTTAAATTTATCAAGTGCCTCTGCATCTCTTTTTTCAACGGCTGTTATCAATGCTGTTGGTAACAAGTTAAATGGACAGGCTGTATGACATCGCCCACAATTGATACAGGCTGTTTCTTCTTTTACCCAAGCTTGTTTCCCTGTAAAAGCTAATATGGCATTGTTATTTTTGATAACGGGTAGCTCGTCGCTGAAAATGGCTCTCCCCATCATCGGACCACCCATCAGAATTTTTTTCGGTTCTCCTTTATAACCACCACAAAATTCCATCACATCGGATATTCTTGTTCCGATTGGACAGATTAAGTTTGTCGGTCTTGTCACGGCATCGCCATCGACTGTAATTCTCTTATTGATAAGTGGCATCCCTGTTTTGAAATACTGTCCTACAAAAGCTATAGATGTAACATTTGATAGAATAATTCCTAGTTGTGCTGGCAACACTCCTGCATCTAAGGTTTTCCCTGTTACTTCGTAAACCATTACTCTTTCGGCACCTTGAGGATATCTAGATCTTAGAGGAACTACTTTGATGTTTGGATTTCCTTTTTTTCGAACCATTTCTTCTAAAGCTGCTATGGCATCTGGTTTATTGTCTTCTATTCCTATGTAGGCTTCATCTAACTCTAAATATTTCATGGTAAGCATCATACCATCAATAATGTCTTCTGTATCTTCTACCATCAATCGGTGGTCTGATGTAATAAAGGGTTCACATTCAGCACCATTGATAATAAGGGTATGCACTTCATCGATATTTTTTGGGTTAAATTTTACGTGTGTAGGGAAAGAAGCACCTCCTAAACCTACTAATCCACTTACCTTGATAGCATTAATAAATTGTTCTCTATTACCTACTACTGGTTTTTTCACTTCTTCCCAAACAGTCTGTTCTTTATCTGTTTGTATCACAATCACAACATCATCTGCTCCTGCTGTATTACGAAGGGTATCGATTTTCATAACTTTCCCTGAAACACTGGAGTGTATCGGTGCACTAATAAAAGCTTCGGAATCACCTACTGGTTGGCCGACTTTTACTTCATCGCCTCTTTTTACTAGAGGTGTACACGGTGCTCCTATATGTTGTGTCATTGAAATGTATACTGTGTCTGGAATTGGCATAATTTCTGTTTCACACTGCCAAGTGTTTTTATGGTGTTCCACGTGTACACTGTTCAAGTGTTTTTTCCACTTCATCTTATTTTTTCTTCCTTTCTTTTTAATTTATTTTTTAGAGTTTGACGAATTAATAACTTCATAAATTTTATGATTTCTTTATTTTTTCCTTTATTTATTTTTTGATATTATTCCTTGTTTTAAACGGATTGATAAATTTTTAACATAGTTTTTTTACACATTCTCCACCCTAACACATATCAGAATATCACTTTTTTTTAACGCCATCTAATAAAATTGTTTTATCGTGTCATAGTTTTTTTCTATCATTTGACTTTAAACCTTTATATACTAACATTTGTAAGCTTTTTTTGTTTTAAAATCTGTGAAATAAATATCCTTGGTTTTTTATGTATTGTCGGTTAGCTTTTGCTTACTATGTGTTGATATTGCAATGTTTTACATTAAGTTCGAACAAGATAGCATGCTTGCATACAAAAAACATATATACCTTTTACAGTACATATGTTTTTGTTGTATACTTTTGAAGTTATCTAAAGTTTATCCGTAATTTTTCATTTTATTTCGTCTTAATCTTTTCTTTAAACGTTTGTATTGCGTCTTCTAAATTATCAGAAGCATTATCTACATTTCCTTGCGTCACTAAACTGTTGTTACTATCGATTCTATTCATAATAGATATTCCAGCTTCTTTTACTCTTACTAAAGCTTTATAATCTTGTTGCAATACATATTTCACACCGTCTTCTAAACTAGAATCGTCAGCATTCATAACTACTTCAAGGTTTTTAGCAACTTCCGTTGCTCTATCAATCACATTTTCTAATACTGTTGTATCTGGTCTTAATCCCTCTCTCATCCCTTGGTCAAAAACATGAGATGCTTGATTGATTCGTTCAATAGCATTTAAAATCTCTGTATCCGTATCTGTATTTTCATCATTTAATATTCTTGTTGCTATTTCTACAGCATTTTCAAGTGCTTTTTTCATGGCTTCTGTTACCCATTTTTTATCTTTCGTTACGTTATATCCATTGGCACTGACGATGATACGTTCTTGTTCGATTTTGTCAAGTCGAGTTTTTGCACGTTCTATTGCTTTTACTAAGTTAGACGTATCTGCTCTTTCTTTTAGACCGTCTTTCATTTTATTTTTAAATTTATCAATGGCATTGTTCAGATTATTGGTCATCGTATTTGCTGAAGTTTGAGATTGTATGTCTAATTTTTTAGTTTTTGCTTCATTTAACACTTTTACTAAATCTTCTTTTGTTTCAGCGACTACCCATTTTAAGTCGGTATAAACTTCTTTACCGTCGACACTAACTTTTGTTTTTACCAGTTCCTCTGCTTCCGAAATAGCATCGGATAAATCTTGTAAGTCTACATTATTAATCGTACCTTTTGCTCTAAATTTCACTTGTTTACTTTGCAGTGGTATCCCTGCTTCATTTTTAAAGCGATTACCAACAATGCTGATAGTATAATTATATCCTTGCTCAAACTCTTCATCGGGGTCAATAATAACTTTCGCACTGTTATTGTTCTTTGCAAAATAGATATCACATTCTAAATTTGAGCCTTGGGCATCTTTTCTGATGGATATGTACTCTTGTAAATCTTTTTTCGTTGGTGTTTCTCTATTTCTTACGTATAAATTTTCAGAAAAAGTCAAGGTTATTATTTTATCTAAAGGAACATTAGACGCACCATCTACAGGGTCAAAAGTCACTGTTGGTGTTTGATGTTTTCTAACCGTCCATATTACACTTGCCGAATTGATAATTTGATTATTATACTTGTATCTAAACTTATTATACGGTATCGAAACGTAGTACAATGTATTATTTTCTAAATCATTCTTAGGTGTTAAAGTTATCTTTCTATCATTAGAACTAATAGAACCATCAAAGTCTACTTTTGAACCACTGGCATTGCCTCGTCTTAAAATGACATTCTCCTCAATATAAGAATAGTCAATGGATTTACCATCTTTCGTTTCTATAGGATTATTAAAGGTTATGGTTATTTTTGTGTCTGGTGCTACATCATTTGAATTATTATAAGGGTAAAAATTCGTCTGATTGTTGTACGTAATATTTTCCCTAGAGCCTGTATAGAAGTAGGTAACTTGGTCATTTACATATTCGCCATTATCATATTTTAATTGACGTCTAGGAATTATAATATAATATTTTTGGTTATCTTTCAGCGACCATCTAGGATCTAAGGTCACTGTTTTTTTGCTAGAATTGATTTCTCCTTTAAAATTGATTTTTTTACCTGATTTGGTTTTTTCTCTTATTTCAAATATGTCTTCAATTTCACTGCGACTAAGAGAACCTCCTCTTCTATCTCTAACGGGTTTATCAAAATATATCCGTATATCTGATTTTCTTGAGATGTTATCTGCATTATTTTTTGGATAAACTTCTATTTCATAATTGTTGTCGTAATCGGATTCACGAAATCTTCTCTTATCTCCCGTGTAGAAATGAGAAGAGAAATATTTGTTGCCCACATTGTCACTATTAAAGAAGGTATCTTCATCAATTATCACATAATATTTTTGTTCTTCTTCTAAATCGTACTTTGGATTTAACGTGATGGTCTTACCACTGGCATCAATACTGCCGTAAAAAATAATTTTGCTACCATTCGTAGAACCTTTTCTCAGTTTAATTAAATCGTTGATGTCGCCATTTTTTATACTTTTGCGATTTTTATCGTAGACTCTGCTACCAAAAGATAATTCGATAGTAGTATCTTTTGAAACATTTTCTTTGTCTAATCTAGGGTATATGGTTATATGTTGTGCATTGTCATAGGTTGGTGAATCAATTTTGCTTATTTTATTGATTTTTACAGGTTTATTCTCATACGTTATATGGTTTGATTTTGCATTTAAGGTTTGTATGACCCCATATCCTTGAAAAGAGGTTGAAGATTGCACATCAGCATTTTTAATCAAGGAATGTTTATCTGTATACACTGTTGCGTTTTGACTGTTACGAGAGATATTCAGGTTTTTAATGGTAGAAGATTTTAAATCTACCCTTGCATTATATCCATCCACATTGACATTGACAAAATCGCCTTTTAAAATTGAATCAGAATTTCCTTTTACGACGACATTGCCAAACCCTGAACCATAAATACCACCTTTCAGGGATGATGTTTCTAATATTACTTTATTTTCAACGGTAGTATTCACAACGGAAGATTTTCCTTCTAAAAGCAATCGGACTTTGTCGTAAGGTTTTTTAATATAGGAATTCGAAACTCTTGTATCTTCCAATTTCACTGTATTTTCGCCACCACCATAAACATATAATTTCCCTAAAATCGTACAATTTCTAATTCTTGCACTATCGTCATCTAATGCTTTGTCTACTGTCACATTTTCAGTATAAATAGTATTTGAAATTGTGGTATTTTTCTTTTCAATAGAAACACTTCTATAAATTGTTTCATTATCGAGAATATCGCCTATAATTTTAGCTGTTTGTGCTCTTGTCATCTTATCTAAAGGGTGCAATTTGCCATCATCATATCCATTGATATATTTTTTAGAAACAATTTGCAAAAAGCCATCAAGTGCCCAAGGTGCTATGGATTTTTTATCTGAAAATTTATCTAGGGATACTAAATTGTTGCTAACAGGTACAATACGAGAAAGCATCACGCAAGCTTCTTGCCTTGTAATCGGTGCATTTGGTTTAAATGTATTATCTCTGTATCCCCCTACAAATGCTGCGTACAACCCTTTTTGTACTTCTTGATAGTACCATTCTCCTCTTGGGACGTCTTTGAAAAATATTGTATCTGTAGTTTTTAGTTTTAATGCTTTATTTATCATGGTTGTAAACTCAGCTCTCGTAACTGGTTTATCAGGTTTAAAGGTGCCATCTGGATATCCTTGTACAAAACCTTTTGATATTGCTCGATAAATCTCATTCTTCGCCCAATGATTATGAATATCTTTTATATTTTTTGTCGTACCATAACTAAAATTTGTCTTACTAAAAAATACACCGACAAATACTAAAGATATGCTTATGAACAATACAAAAACTGTTTTCATTTTTTTTGTGAAAATTGGTTGGTTACCATTTATTTCCATTGTAAAATCCCCCTTATTGTAATTTCTAAATTTATTCATTTACCATTTTACTACTTATTCTGTTCCGTTGCAAGAGATGAAATATAGATATTGAAAAAGATTGAAAAAAGCATGTTTTCACATGCTTTTTTCTTTTGTCATCTCATCAAGATAATGAGATACAACATTTTATTTTTTACTTATTACTTTTTCG
>PDWI01008481.1_pt1 | contig 12448 bp, 11 predicted proteins | sample 1430891 | NCBI WGS metagenome assembly PDWI01 (sample SAMN01162508, study PRJNA174530) | Oral metagenome, whole genome shotgun sequencing project. | biome: Marine environment; feature: Marine mammal; material: Swab sample of the gingival sulcus; isolation source: swab sample of gingival sulcus... | reverse complement strand
AAATGCCTCGCTAAAAGTTCTTCTCTGTCTCATTTTTTCTGTTTTGTAAACAAAGTTATTAACTTTTTTTTGTCAACCTATATCATGAGACATCATATTAAGCCAATTCGTCGGCTCTTTGCTTAACTTTTGAACCCAACAAAGCATAATAAAGCAAATAAATTTCGCCTACTACCACTATTATCCAAGTTAAATTCCAATTTCCGGTGAAATCAGCCATAATTCCCTGAGCGAAAGGCAAAACAGCACCTCCAAATACACCCATCATTAACGCACCTGAACCTTTTGAGGTATATTTTCCTAATCCCTCTATTGCCAATGCAAAAATTGCGGGCCACATGATTGAATGGAATAATCCCACGAAAACCAACAACCAAGGATTACCGGTTGCCATTGAGGCAATTACCAAAATTCCCGAAGCTACCGAAGTAAACAATAATTGCTGTTGCGGTGGCACTTTGCTTACAAAGCTGCCCAACAAACGACCAACCAACATTCCACCCCAATAAAGAGTAGCCATTTGAGCCGCTGCACCCATTGTATAAATTGGCAATCCATCAGCACCATTGATAGACATTGCATACAAATTGATATTAGAACCAACCGCAACTTCCACACCAACATACATAAATATTGCCAGCACACCCAATGCTAAATGCGAAAAACTCCACACACTTTTAGGAAGTTTCTCATCTTTATCGGCAGTACTTCCTGCAATATCCGGCAGGTTTAGCTTTTTCAATACAATTGCCAGAATAAAAACCACCGTCATTAGAATGCCAATAGGCAAATACAACGAACTTACACTAATTTCGGAAGCCGATTTATTGCCAAAAATAACATAAGCTACCAAAAGTGGTCCGATGGTAGTCATGGTAGAATTACCCGCGCCGGCAATTGTTTGACGCTGAACGCCGCTTGTTCCCTTAACATCGCACGCTACCAAATAAGGATTGATGGCGGCTTGCAAATAGGTAAGAGCCGTACCCGCCACAAAAGAACCAAGCAAAAAAGTAAAGTAAGCATAAGGAATTGTAGCTTCGCCTATTTTAACCACATTGCCAAAAGTTTCAAACTGATATGCAGATAGTTGAAATATTGCAAAACCTACAATTAAAATTACTAATCCTCTGATTAAAGTACCTCTATAACCCACATTATCAATAGTTCGTGCGCTCAAACTGCCCATTACCAAGTAAGCGGTAAAAAACGAAAATACTATCAAAGTAGTAAGTGTGTTTGCCAAATCTCCCGTTTTAGAAAGATAAGCTGCCTGCATCGGTGCTTGAAACTGCTGATTAATACTTGTAATTAAACCTACAAGTGCCATAAGTATAACCATTGTAATAAATGGTCCTACGTAACTTTGTTTTTGATTTGTCATAAAAAATAAATTTAGAAAGTTAATTTTGTAAACATACTAATAAAAATCACGAAATCATGTCGTTTTTAAAAAATTTTACAAATGAAGTAAAAATTTATGATTTATTAAAGAATTTCGCAATTTATTTTAACTTAATAATGCTATATTGCAACGGCTTTTATATTTATAATCATCTTATTATAAATAACTTAAATCAAATAAAATAATATTTAAACCTTCGCTTTATAAGCATTTTTATTTTGCTAATTGCAGATGAGAATATTGCCCAAAAGCAAGCTCTAAAAATGCCAACTTCTGCGTTGCTTAAAGATTTTAAAATTCTCATTTATAAGAACAAAACCAAATTAATTATTGAAAAAATATGAAAAAACGCTTGAATTATTGAGGTTTTATATATCTTTGTGGGTTGAAATTTTTTGCTTAAAATATCACAAAATTATCAAATGCAACACGCAAGGGCATGATTATTTAACGACAAATGGCGAAGTATAATCTTTAATTATCAATTTTAAATTCTCAATTATCAACAAGTGAAAAATAGTTTTATAACAAATATAGAGGTAGAAAAATCAAGAAATCTTGTAGATTTTAATATTCCACTTTCTGAAAAAGAACCAAAACATTTGGTAATAACCGGACCAAATGGAAGCGGCAAAACAAGTCTGCTGGAAAGTATAAATATGTTTTTAGAAAAGGTTTACAAAGGTAGTTTTCAATATTATAAATCTTTCAAGAAAGATTTACAAAATACAGAAGCAAGATTAGCTCAATTAGAAAATTTACAGAACACAACTGCTGCGCAAAAAGATGAAATAATTAGGTTCAAAAGAAATATTAGCAGTTATAAAAATTCTCTAAATAACTTTGGAGGTGTAGAAATTACATTTTCTGATAATATTTTTTTGACAAACAAGGTTTCTTCGGGGGAATTTATTATTGCATATTTTGGTGCAAAAAGAGAAAATCAGTTACGCATTCCCAAAGGCGTAGAAAAAATTGATTTTAAACCACGTTACGGGCTGTCGGAACGTGCAAATCAAAATTTTATTCAATATATTGTTAATTTAAAAGCCGACAGGTCGTTTGCGCGCGATGATAATGAAACCGAAACCGTTGAAGCGATAGACAATTGGTTTAAAAAATTTGAAAATAGTCTGCGTAAAATAATTGGTAATGAGCAACTTAAATTGAAATTTGACAGAAAAAATTATAATTTCAATATTATTGAACCCAACAAACAACCTTATGGATTTGACACTTTATCAGACGGTTATGCTGCCATTATAAATATCGTGATGGAGCTAATTTTGAGAATGGAAGCACATAATTCAAAAAATTATAATCTTGGCGGAATTGTTTTAATTGATGAAATAGAAACTCATCTACACGTTGAGTTACAAAAGAAAGTTTTGCCATTTTTAATTGATTTCTTTCCACACATACAGTTCATAGTTAGCACCCACAGTCCTTTTATAATTTCTTCGGTGCAAAATGCCGTTGTTTGCGACCTTGAATCACGAAACGTAATCGAAGATTTATCAACCTACTCATACGATGCGCTTGTTGAAAGCTATTTTTCTACCGATAAATATTCTGATGAAATGAAATTAAAATTAGAAAAATATGAAGAATTAATGAAGTGTGAAAATTTATCGGAGGACGAAAAATTTGAATTACGGGAGTTAAAATCGTATTTTGACAGTACTCCTAAATATTTGTCGAAAGAATTAGCAGTAAAGTTGCAACAAATTTCGTTGCAAAATATCAAAAACATGGAAGAGTATGGTGTATTTTGAAAAATCAATGCCTGAGCCTGAATGTTTGGCAAAAGAAAAAGTTAAAGAAAGCGGAAAATATAATTGTGGCGATGTGTTGCCGCGTCTTTCTGCCGACTTTAAAAATAAATGTTATATTTGCGAATGTAAAGAACCTACGTCAATAAATATTGAGCATTTCATTCCTCACAAGGGAAATAAAGAACTGAAATTTTCGTGGAATAACTTGTTTTTTGCCTGTTCACATTGCAATAACACAAAATTAGACAAATATGACAATATTTTGAACTGCACCAATGCAAACGACAAAGTGGATAAGAATTTGAAATATTGTGTTAATCCTATCAATTGCGATAAAGTAGAAATTGAAAATTTAGGTAATGATGATAGAGCCGAAGCAACTCGTAATCTTTTAATGGAAGTTTATAACGGAACTACGGAGTTGAAAAAATTGGAATCAGCTAATTTACGAAAACTTTTATTGGCAAATATTCGCTCATTTAATCAACTAATATTTGAGTACTTTAAAATTTCGGAGGCAAATGTGAAAAGCAAAAAATATTTAACATCAAAAATAAAATATGAATTGAGTAATGCCTCACATTTTACTGCATTTAAACGGTGGATAATTTGGAATAGTGATAAATTGAATAATGAATTTGGGCATCTCATATAATGCAAAATACGCAACGATTTAGCAAAGCGCAATTTTGCGTAAACTTAGCGTTCTTTGCGGTTAAAAAGAGCCTAATTCCAGAAATATAACATACTTATTTACAATAACTTACCAAACAAATGAAAAAAATATTTTTAAATCTAATATTAATTTTATCAATTTCAACGGTATATAGTCAAGAAATAACCGACTATGTAAACCCATTTATTGGAACAACCAATTTTGGCGCAACCAATCCCGGAGCCGTTGTGCCACAGGGAATGGTTTCGGTAGTTCCGTTTAATGTAACAGGTTCTGATATAAACACTTACGACAAAGATGCGCGTTGGTGGTCAACGCCATATTCGTATGATAATAAATTTTTTACGGGATATTCTCATGTGAATTTAAGCGGAGTGGGTTGCCCCGATTTAGGCGTAATTTTGCTAATGCCAACCACCGGAGAACCAACAGCAAATTTAAAAGAATACGGCTCAATAATGAGCAATCAAAAAGCTTCGCCGGGCTACTACACTTGCAAACTCGACAAATATAATATCCTTACAGAAGTTACCGCCACCAAACGCACCGGTTTGAGCAAGTTTACATTCCCCGAAGGGCAGGCAAATATACTGATAGACTTAGGCAACGGCTTAACCAACGAAACAGGAGCGCACATTCAAATAGTTGATAATAAAGAAATTGAGGGTTGGCGAATGACAGGAACGTTTTGTTATCAAGGCAATTCGGAGCGACCTGTATATTTCGTAGCACGATTTAGCAAACCTGCCAAAAAGATTGCAGTTTGGAAAAAAATGCCCGAAATGAAAGCCGAAAAATCGTGGTCGGCAACAAGCAATCGTTTTAAATTTTACAACAATTATAAAAACCCGATAGCCGGCGACAGTATCGGAGCTTGTTTTAGCTTTGAAACCCAGAAAGACGAGCAAATAATGGTTCAAATAGGCGTTTCTTACGTTAGCATAGAAAATGCGCGCGAAAATTTGAACGCCGAATTTACCAATTTCAAATTTGAGAAAACTGTGGCAAATGCAAAAAATGAATGGACAAAAACGCTGTCGAAAATAAAGGTGGAAGGCGGCACATTCAACCAAAAAACTAAGTTCTACACTGCTCTTTACCATATAAATTTACACCCAAATATAATAAACGATGTAAATGGGCAATATCCGATGATGGAAAGCCACAAGACGGGACAATTGCCAAAGGGGCAAAACAGATACACGGTGTTTTCGTTGTGGGATACGTATCGGAATTTTCATCAATTTATGTCGTTGGTATATCCTGATTTACAGCTTGATATGGTAAAGTCGATGATTGCCATGTATAAAGAAAGCGGCTGGTTGCCAAAGTGGGAATTAAACAGCACCGAAACTTTTACTATGAGCGGCGACCCTGCTTTTGTGGTCATTGCCGACACATATTTGCGTGGTTTGCAAGATTTTGACGTGGCAACTGCCTACGAGGCTATGATAAAATCGGCTACAACGGCACAAAAAGACAATAAAATACGTAATAATCACGATTTTTATCTGAAAAACGGCTACATGCCTTTGCTTTCGGAATATGACAATTCGGTTTCGGAGGCTTTGGAATATTATATTGCCGACTGGAATTTGGGGCAATTGGCAAAGGCTTTGGGCAAAAATGATGATTATGAGAAATTTAATCGGCGGTCGTTGCAATACGTAAATTATTTTGATAAAGATGGTTTTAAAATTTTGCGCCCCAAATTGGCAAATGGCAAATTTTTGAAAGATTTTAACCCAATGCAAGGCAAAAACTTCGAGCCGGTGGCGGGTTTCCACGAGGGAACGGCTTGGAACTACGCATTTTGTGTTCAGCACGACATTAAATCGTACATAAAATTAATGGGCGGCAAATCGCAATTTTATAAAATGCTAAATAAAGTGTTTGCCGACAGCCTTTTCGACATGACCAACGAGCCGGACATGCACTATCCTTACCTTTTCAACTATCTAAAAGGCAAAGAATGGCGCACTCAGCAAGAGCTGGATTTTTTAATGAGTAAATATTTCAAAAATACGCCTGATGGTTTGCCCGGCAACGACGATTGCGGCACAATGAGTGCTTGGCTGGCATTTAGCATGATGGGTTTTTACCCAATTTGTCCGGGCAGTATGGATTTTGCCATTAGCAAACCCGTTTTTGATAAAATTACAATTGAACTTAATCCGAAATATTACAAAGGGAAATTTTTTACCATTACAAAAACCAATAAGCTGAACAAAAATAATTCAAGGATAAAGAAATTTATTTTAAATGGCAAAACAAATAAAGAGTATTTTATTGATAATCAAAATATTACCAATGGTGGAAAACTTGATATTATTTGTGAATAAATTAATTTATTTAGGCTGTTAGCCTTTTGCTTTTAGCTTTTTTTACCAAAAGCTAAGGGCTAAAAGCCAAAGGCATCATATAATTCAATTAGCAATTAAGAATGAGCAATTAACAATTAGCATACATTACATTTAACACACAACGGAATGATTAATAGGTGATAAGTGGTGCTTCGCCATCACTAATCGCTCATCACTAATCACTTACAAAATATAAACAAATGAAACAAACATTTACACCCGATACAAGAATGTCGGATTTAATACATCAAGATTACTGGTTAATTCCAATTATAGGTCGTTTTGGAATTGAATTTGGTTTTGGCAATAAAACCGTTGCCGATGTTTGCAACGATAATAATATCAACAAGTGGTTTTTTCTGGAAATAGTTAATTCTTATCATAGCGTTGATTATTTTCCGAGTGCACAATTACAAAATTTCAAAGCAAAATTGATAATACAATATTTATCGAACACGCATACATATTACCTACAAACTAAGATGCCTGATATTCAGTCGTATATAGACGATATGGAAAAAAGTGCCGGTAAACAAAATATTAAAAATGTAAAGCTGTTGAATGATTTTTTCAAAAAATATAAAGAAGAATTAACCACACATTTAATTAACGAAGACCAAAATATTTATCCTTACATATTGGCAATAGAGGAGGCTTTATTAACCGATAATATTTCGAGCGAAATAATTAAGCGCATTCGCAAGGAACCGATAGCGAAATATGAACGTCATCATGATAATATTGAAATAAAACTACGGGATTTAAAAAACTTAATAATTAAATTTTTGCCACCGGCTTTGTGCAAGGAATTATGTCAGAAATTACTTACAGAGCTTTTTCGTTTAGAGTTTGATATTGAGAACCATACACGAATTGAAGAAAAGGTATTAATACCCAAAGTTAAGCATTTAGAACAAAAAATTATACAAAAATATGGAAAATCTTAACCGAAAAAATATTATTATTGCGAGTGATTATTTTCTGGATATTTTAGGTATTAAAACAATAATAAATACTATTGGATTTAAATATAATTTATCGGAAGTTTGCACATTTAGCAACTTGAAAATTGCGTTAAAAGAACAAAAACCACAAAATACATTTATTATAGTTACGGCAAGTTTTGTTTCTGAAAAAAACAACATAGATGACATTATTGAGCTTTGCAAAAATTGTAATGTTATGTATATCTGCAATAAAATTCCTGATAATGACAAGATTACATACTTTATGATGAGTAATTGCAACACAAAAGACGCATGCAATAAATTTACGGCATTTTTTAATTATAACGAAAATAGCACCACCCACAATCCTCATACTTCAACTACCAATAAGCCAATTTTGAGTGAGCGAGAGGTAGAAGTTTTAAAGGAAGTGGCATCGGGTTTATCGAATAAGGAGATTGCCGAAAAATTATTTATCAGCATAAACACAGTAATTTCGCACCGGAAGAAAATTACCGAAAAATTAGATATTAAATCTATTTCAGGACTTACAGTCTATGCTCTTATGAACGAATTGATAAATCCCGACGAAATTAATATTTAGTTTTGATGTAATTTGATATTTGGGAACTCTACACGCTATTTTTTATAAGCTTACTTTTATGCCTTTCGCTTTTAGTCCTTAACTTTTGGGACGAAACTATGTTTTTCCAGCTTAATATGTAATTGTCGAAAGCTAACAGCAATAATTTTGGGGTTAAATATTCAACGCCATTAAACCCGCGCCAACGACTAATCCTACAAGGGCATTAAGCAACTTCATTATTATGAACTGTTTTCGCGATTCGGCTAATAAAGGAATTGCTCCGTGCCCGTCTTGCACTATTGAATTGGCAAGCAAAACGCTGAAAGGAATACTGCCATTGGCAAACAACGAAATGAAAACAATGTGAGGACCCGACTCAGGTATAATGCCAATTAAAACGGCAACGATAAGAATAATGTATTGATTTGAATGCGTCCATTGCTCCACGTTGATATAATGGTCGAGGGCATGAATAACGACAAATGCGCCAAAAGTCCACAAAAATATTTTCAAAAAATGATGTTTTATAATGTGATGCCATAAATGATGTGTGAGAAAATGCTCGCTGATGGCAGCTACTATTGTTAATCCCAGAATTCCGGTGATTAGAAAAGTTATTTTTTCCCAACCCCATTCATCAGAACCGATATTACCGGTGAGTAACAAAATAGTGAAACTAAAAAATCCGAAGACCAAAAGTGCTCTATGAAAACTTATATTTTGGTAGTGTTTTTTTATTTCTGTAATTGAAAAACATAAACAATCATTGTCGTTATTATGGTATTCATTATGAGATATTTGCCTACTTGCAGCGATTTTGTTTTTTGCAAAAATATTTATAATTACGCCTGCTATTATTGCAATAAAAAACAGTGAAATCATTATTAAAACTGCATTTTTCGGAATCATGGCAAACATTATGAAAATTTCGTCGCCCGAAGTTGCAATCATAGCAGTAACGAGTGCCGCAAAACTAACAGTGCCGTGTACATATAGCGAAACTACGGCAAAAGTGCCCAAACAACCGGGCATAATTCCAATAAAAGCAGCAATAATTATTTGCAAAAATCCGTTTTTGCGCAATGATTTATGCCACCGTCCTTTTGATTGTATATTGATAATTTCAATTATCATCATCATTATAATCACAAATACTGTAATCATAATGGCGTGATTTGAACTTTCTAACAAAACATTCAGAAAGCTCTCATTATCAGAATGATTGTGCATTATTATTTTGGTTTATATTGTTTGAATTTATATACTTTTCGAGGTGGCACGGGGTCGTATCCGCTAGTTCCCCAAGGGTGGCATCGCGCAATTCGCTTAGTAGAAAGCCACAATCCTTTTATTGGTCCGTGAATTTTCAACGCCTCTATTGTGTAGCGCGAGCAACTTGGCACGTGGCGACACGATTGAGGCAGAAAAGGCGAAATGAATATCTGATATATTCGCACCGGCAATATCAATAACTGAGATATTAGCTTCATATTTTAAAGGGTAATTAAGGTAAAAAGTAAAAGATAAATGGTGAATGGTGAATGGTGAATGGTGAAAAATAAAAGGTAAAAAGTTTTACCAACAATACTCTGTTACATTTCTATAATTAGCTTATAATTAACATTTTAAATTCTAACTTTTAATTTTTAACTTTTAACTTCCATCTTTCTGTTTGTTTTTTAAAAATTTTTCTAATACATCTTCAAGTGTGTCTTTTTCAATAGGTTTTGAAATAAAATCGTTGCAACCTGCATCAGCGGCATCTTCTTTATGGCATGAACTTGAATAAGCAGTTTGGGCTACTATCGGAATATGCGGATGTATTTTTTTTATTTCCTTAGTGGCTTCTATTCCTGTAACCAAAGGCATTTTTATATCCATAAACACCAAATCAATATTATCATTATTTTTACATATTTCAATCGCATCTTTTCCATTTAACGCATGAATAATATTGCATTTTGATTCAAAAATTCCCTCAATCATCATTTTTAGGACATAGAAATTCAACATTTCATCTTCTGCTATCAAAATTGTATATTCTTCCGACTTCAATTTTTGATTTTGTCTCGTCTTTTCTTCCGTGTCCTCCTTACCTGCTTTATTACAACAATCGGCGTATAATAAATGGTCTAAGTCATTGTTATTAAAATCATTACCACCTGAATTTTGGTTATGTAAATTATACTGATTGGTAGCATACATTAGAATATTTACGAACGAATTAATATCGTTGTTACTATAATTTTGCAATGATGATTTATCATGTTCACTCTTATCGTAAAGTTTACGTTCCATGTTTTTTATTAGTATATTAGGTGTTAATACTTCGTTCAATTTGCAATTACCAATTTCTAATCGAACGAGGTGTTGATTTAAGCTATTCTTTTATTAGTTTATCAATTATTTCAACTATATTTTTGCTTCCCCAATTTGCCGCTCCTATTTCTTTCATAATAATTTTCCCCGATTTTGAAACCACAAATGTAACGGGTATGCTATTGCTCGAAAAAACTTTTGGCACTTGAAATCTATTGGTATAAAAAGGCAATTTATAACCTTTTTTTTGTGCAAAACTGCGTACTTTTATCATTTTTTCATTACTTACAACGAAGAATTCTATACTTTTGTTGTCTTTATAATGATTGTATAATTTCTGAATGCTTGGCATTTCGGCTACGCAAGGCGGACACCAAGTTGCCCAAAAGTTTATGAATATAACTTTGTCTTTTAATTGTGATAAATCCTTGCTGTTGCCCTTTAAATCGTGAAAAACCATTTCATAATCCTTTGCAGTTAATTGCACTACATCTTTACCTTTATTAACCGATGGGCTTATTATCAGCATTTTAGCTCTATTAACATAAGTACCCAAAACCATTCTACTTTGAGGTATTAAAAATGCAATTATCAATAACAAAAGTAATATATCAGAAAAAATATTCCACTTCGATTTTTTATTATAATAATTTTTTAGTCGTTCTTTTATGTTCATAATATTTTTGAAATTTATACAAATTAGAATGCTTTGTTAATACGTATTGACTATTTCTATCCAACCAAATTTTTGACAAAGATACAATTTTTTTATGCAATCTAATAATTTATTATTAATTTTGCCGACTAAATTTAATTGTAGCGGGCAAAAAGAGCTAATTTTGTCTAATACTTAAAAAAAACTAAATTAAATTCATAATTTAAACCTTAAAAAACAAGAAAAAATGATACAGAGAATACAAACAGTATATTTATTTTTAGCAGCAATTGCTATCGGATTAGTTTTTGCATTTCCATTGGCAGAATTGCTTGTTGATGAGAAATTTTTGTTTATTTTCAGATACAGAGGACTTTACGAAATAAAAGAGGGCAAAGAACTTTTGGCAGTAGCCTCTTATCCGTTGGCAATATTATTTGCAATAAGTCTTTTAATAACAATTGTAACAATCTTTTTGTATAAAAAAAGAAACTTACAAATGCGACTCAGCATAATTAATATTTTAATAATGTTGGCATCGCCCGGAGTGGTTTATTATTACATAGCGGTTGCCTTTGCAAACTACACAGCAGTAGTTAGTTACGACATAATTTCGCTAATGCCCATAATAGCTGCTATTTTTACCTACATGGCATATCGCGGCATTAGAAAAGACGAACTATTAGTAATGTCGCTGAATAGAATAAGATAGATGATGCTAATTAAGAATTAAAAATGAAGAATGATTTTTATGCGTTATTTTTTTTAGTAGAATAATAGAATTTAACAGCAAAACAAAAAATCTAACTCTTAATTCTCATTGATAATAAACTTTATTTTTAAAGACCTCACATGTTTTAGGAAACTGTGAGGTCTTTTTTGTTTAACGAGTTTTATAACAGCGCGTTATATCGTAATTTGTAATTCGTAATTCGTAATTCAACGTAGTGTTACAATTGTTCACGATAATTATTTTCCCATTTCCAAGCAGAAAGGGTCATTTCGTCGATATTTTTCTCGGCTTTCCAGCCCAATTCTTCGTTAGCAAATTTTGTATCCGCCCAAATTTGCTCAATATCGCCGGCGCGGCGACTCACAACCTTATAATTTAACTTTTGCTCGCTCACTTTTTCAAAGGATTTTATAACCTCAAATACCGAAAAACCATTGCCCGTTCCTAAGTTGAAAATTTCATATTGCAACTTATTTTTCTCATGGATATAATCGCGTATGCACGAGCCGTCGGGTGTGTTGTAATCATCGCCAAAAACGCTTAATTCTTTGCGTATTCCGTAGGCAGTTTGCGTGATAAACGGCAGCAAATTATTTGGCACACCGCGAGGCAATTCGCCAATCAAACCCGATGGATGCGCACCTATTGGGTTGAAATATCGCAGAGCTATACCGTTGATTTTTGCACCGGATTTTATAGTGTCGTGTAAAATATTTTCGCACACCTGTTTTGTGTATCCATAAGGCGATTCAGCCGGTTTTATCGGAGCTTGCTCGGTTACGGGCAACACATCGGGCTGACCATAAACTGTGCAAGACGATGAAAAGACAAAATTATTTACTCCATGTAATATCATGGCATTCAGCAAATTAAGCATTCCACCAAGATTGTTTTTATAATAATGAATGGGCTTTTCTACCGATTCGCCAACGGCTTTGGCTGCTGCAAAATGAATTACTCCTTTAAGGTCGCTGTTTTCCTTAAAAAAT
>PDWI01008135.1_pt1 | contig 12448 bp, 6 predicted proteins | sample 1430891 | NCBI WGS metagenome assembly PDWI01 (sample SAMN01162508, study PRJNA174530) | Oral metagenome, whole genome shotgun sequencing project. | biome: Marine environment; feature: Marine mammal; material: Swab sample of the gingival sulcus; isolation source: swab sample of gingival sulcus... | reverse complement strand
GGCATTTAATAAAAATGCAAGCATCGACTGCTTGCTGTTTGAAAAAGAGCGTTCTCTTCAATCACTTTTACATTATGCTTTTTACTTAAAGTGCGAAGCAAATAAGATGCTGTTTACCAACTAATTGCTTGCATCATACAAGTTTAATGTAGTTAGAAAGATAATATTCATAAGGTCAAAAGTTATTATTTATTTCTTTTCTCTTTGCTGTTTGTTTTAAAGTTAACAGTATGATTTTTAATATGTTTTTGTATTTCTTCTATTCTTTTTTGTCTCTGTTTTATTTTTAACAAGTGTAAACGGAACCCTTCTTCAAACATCATATCTTTGTTTTCCGGGTTGTTAAAGCCGGCGGCATCTCTGATAAAAAAAATCCCATTATACCTTTGGTATAAATTGAAAGGATAAAATTCTTGTGAGATATGATGACTTCCTTTAAATCGGGATAACGTTAATTTGTTAAAGTCCTCATTTAAAGGGATATAAAAAGCATTGTTATCAATAAGGTTTAAAGCGTATTCCATACTGTTTTCAGGAGGCTTACTCAACCGATTATTTTTTGTGTTAAAATGTTCATCATAAGCCATGGATTTTCCACCCTCTGTCATAAATAGTAAAGGAGAGTAACTCTCAGCATATGTTTCGTGCATATATCTCCCGAAAGGAGTACATGGTACAGCAGGATAAGTTGAAACAGGATTAATATGTACCGCATGTCCGTAGATTATTGTTTTTACACTTTCGTTTTTGGCAAACTTGTCAATTAAGAATTTTGCATTTAAGAACATAACCGAGTCTCGCTGCCTCCGTCTTTCTATTCCGATGTCTCCCATTTCCTTTGAAACCCTCAAAATATGCAAGATACATTCTATTTCTTCAGTTGTAAGAAGCTTTTTTATCTCATCTCGGTGAGTATCAAGAAAGTTTATCGCATCGCTACAATCTTCTTTTATTAATAGAAGGGAAAATTGATCAACTTCCGGTATCTGCGATTCTTGGTGTAACCCCGTAATAAAATCAAAAACGTCTAATGCGGAACTTTGAGTGGAAGAAAGGATTGAATTATAAGCAATGCCATATAATTTAACTTTAGAATCCTTCGTTTTATTCGAATTAAAGATTCGCAACCTGTTTAAAAAATTAATTGTAGTATGATTGATAACTGATGAAGAGTCAAGCTCATAATTTGCATCTTGTATAAACCTGTTGTAAGCAAATGATTTTTCCATGGGCATTTCCAGCAGTACTAATTTACAATTTAATCTTTCTACGGCCTGAATAATTAATTGATATGCCAAACTCTTTATGCTATTATTCCCATGTATTGACTCCCCTAAACCGACAATCTTTTTATTATTAATTTCTTCGATTTGCTCCAATGCTATTTTTTTATCAACATTTATACTCGTGTAATTCGTTTTTTTATCCACTGTTAATGGAGAAAGAGTTCGAATAGGAAATGCGTCAATCGGTTTGCCATCAATTCGGATATTCAATTTAGAGAAAGCAATATAAGCATCCATATCAATTTCTCCTTCTGCATCAATTCGGATATTCAGCAACTCTGCATTTGTTAGTGTTATATCTTTTGATGCCAAGCTCAAGACAGTGTCCGGTACGAATTTCAGCGTATCGGAAAAAAGAATCTTTTCCTCCTTGTCGATAGCATCTAAAATCATAAAAATACGTTTTATATTATGTCCTTTACATTCGAATTCAATTGTCGCTTTTTTAGTATCGTTGTAAGGGAGAAGGATTTTCTGTTGGAGTTCCGTTCGCAGTCGATTTAAGAAAGGAAATCCTTTTGAATAGATCTTTGTGAATAAAACACGATTCATCCCTTGCATATAACCTGAAAGATTATAGTTGCTATATGCTGCATTTTCAAGCCATGGATAAATCACTGCAGAGTCAGATTGCATGGTAAAGTGTAAATCATATCCTTTTGTATAATTTTTACAATTATCTTTTGAAAAAGAGGTTTGCAGGAAAAACAAAGCTATCAATGCGGCACTTAATATTTTTTGCATTTTCAATGATTATTGATTGTAACTTGACACATTTTTTTTGCCCATATATTTCCCGGATATAATTGAACAGCTTCCAAGAATTTCTTTTTCGCTGCATCGATATCGTCTTGTAGCAAGAGAAGTAATCCTTCATAATATTTCATTTCACTTTGTCGAATTTGCCGATTTTCTTCTCCGAATTTAGCATAAGAATCCGGTTGGTTCTTTCGCATTTTTTCCAATTCTTTTTGCATATCAGAATACTTTTCATCGGCTTTTGTCGTATTATTTAATTTTCTCAAAGCCTTCACCTTAAAATAATCCAATTCTATTGAACCTACTCGCAAAGAATCTCTTACAGCCATTTGGAAATATTCGTTCGCCTTATCCTGCCGATTCAATCTTTCATAAGCAATACCTGAAAAATAATAAATCTTCGGTTCATAACCTCCATTTACAGAAGAGGCAACTTCCAAATTTTCCGGATATTGATTCGCTAAATCAAACTCCTTAAGAGCCAAATCATAATCTTTTCTTTTGAGCCAATCTAATCCTTTAAACATGTGAGAATCTGCATAAATCCGATGAATCCTTCCCCCACCTTCCCATAGATGAAAGTGGCGATTATTCATCATTGCAATCGCTTTATCATACTGCTCGGATTCGTTATACAATGTCAATAATCGCATCACTGCATCATCGTGCTTCATCACTGTTTTTTTATTCATTTCAAGACGTTTCAGTCTTCGTTCCACCGAGACATTCGCTTTTTCATAAATTTTATCCAACTCCGTAAACAGCAATGGATCGTTCGGATCGGCTTTTATTGCCATATCATAATATTTTATAGCAGATTGCAATTTATTTTTACGACCATAGGCAAATCCCAGATTTCGGCATGCTATCGAAAACGTCGGATTTAAATCTACCGAACGTTTCCAATGTAGCAGCCCTTCATCTTTTTGTCCGAGATAATATAACAAGTTACCCAAATAATAATGTATATATGAACGATCCGGATAAACCTTTAACAATGTCTCAAAGAGTTCAATCTCTTCGATACGTAACGGAAAATTATTGAGTGGAGAAAGTCTGTCTGCTTGTTCAAGAGCAACTTGCGCTCCGGAATAATCTCCCAACTTCAACAGATTATATGCTTTATAATAATAGATCATCGGATAGGATGCATAAGGATTACCGGCCGCAACAGCCGCATTTAATACCGTCATAGCATCTTCTACAGCTCCAATTGTCATATAATTAGAAACGACTTCCAGCAATTCTTGTACAGCAATAATTCCGTCATTTCGATATTCCAAATCCGACTTGATCCATGCATCCAAAGAAGAAGAGAGCATGCTACGCTCTATAGCACTCCAATAATCCAACGGATCGATGGTTTGTATGTAATCAATCGTTTCTTCCGCTTCTTTTACTTGTCCTAACATTCGGAGAATGTATGCTTTCAGTGTAAGGGCTTGGACATCACGCATTCCTACATATAAAGAGCTTTTAATCATTTCCAAAGCTTTAATATAATCTTTCTTTCCGGCTGCCATCACAGCTAGCTCATAAAAAGAACGATGCTTAAATTCCGGCGTCCATGTAGCCGCCCAATAAGCCTCTTCTGCAGCAACAGAATCTTTTAACATCCGATAAACATAACCCAAATAATAAAGAGCTTCCGTATTCTTCACGACAGTATAATCGTATGCCAAACGCTTTTGGGCACGTAATAGATGTCTTTTAGCTTTCTCCCACTCACCTTGACGTATGAAATGCTTACCCACTTCTATATTCACGCGGGCATCTAATGAATCACGTAACAATGCTTCATAATAAAAACTCATATAATCCAAGCGTGCATTATTAAACTGATCGACACGAAGCCCTGCCAAATACAATGCTTCATTGCTCCGATATTCTTTCACGGGTTTTGTGCCCTTTATGACTTCCGGCATCGGCTTTTCTTCCAACACAATCGGACGATAGTCTACCAATACGTTTCCTTTCGCATCGTATAAAACTGTATATAAATCAGATACATCCAATACTTTCCGAACAGAGAATTCTTCTAAAAAGAAATGCTCCGGATCGATCGTAATCATTTTGTCCAACAAGATTTGTTCTCCTTGTTTAACAAGCACACGAGCATTTTGATATAATTTTGTTGTGCAATAGCCCACACGATATTTATCTTCACTTACCGGTTCAAAGTTTACTGCTGCATCAACAGTTGCATTCTTAACCCCTTTTATTCCTTTTATCGGATACCAAATCTGGCTAAACTCCCGTATTTCTCCCGGCTGAATCCAACTATAATCCGGTTGATTATCCGAATATGCCCCGACCATCAGCTCCAAATAGTGTCCATCCCTGTCTGATAATATCTTATTCCACATTTCTCCATTCGGATTATTTCCCCATAAGAAAAATTTTTTCCCCGGAACGACATGACGATTAGCTACATGAACCGTTCCTGCGTCTTTTCCGAAATCATAACCGGCTAAAAAATTCATACGACTCCCATAAGCAAAAATTGATCGAGAACCCTCTGTGAAGTTTTTCCACCATGACAAATCCTCGTTTTTTCTACCCGTATTACGAATTTCACCCTGCGGCCACTTCGTGAAAAACACTTTGTGATGATCCACTCCAAACTGTACATCCGGAGGAAAAATAACTTGGTAATCAGCATTACAATGAACGGACACATTAGCCCAATAAAGCATCGATTGAATCATCGATGTCGGGTTTATCACTTTCGATTTTGTTTCTATCCAAGAACGATCCGGATAAACGGTAATACCTACAGACCACTTCAACCGATGGCGCAATTCCGTCTCACCAACCCATATAGTCTTACTACTGTCAGAATTTTCTTTCATACGCCAATTTATCGGCATATAACTACTTGCACGGTGATGATCCGGAACATTCCATTCCACTCCACCGGACAGCCAAGCCCCCAGCATTCCGATTAAGGCAGGTTTAATACCTGACTGTGTATAAAAAAAATGATACTGATTCGTTTTATCTTCAGCACTGAAAATACGCCCTCCTACTTCCGGTAATACATCTACACGAACGTATTTGTTATCTAAACTCAAGACATTATAAGCCTTATCGATCTTTATATCCGTTAGTTTATCATACAAAGGATAAGGATAAACATAGCCTTCTGCACCCTGGTATACTCTTCCGGTAAAGAATATCGGGTTTATTTCGGGTTTCTCAATCTGATAAGTCTCGATTTTCTTTCTCATCCGATTCATCGTTACCTGTCCGGTCACCGACAAAGAAACGTGTATAAGTAGTATAATAAATAAGCTATTTTTCATTTTTTTCTTTTAAGAAATAACGATTACGCTATAAGGGAGCATCAAGTATGACGCTCCCTTATAGCCTAAATCACCTTTTCAAATTAGGATTCAAATTAACATCATTCGAAGGATACGGAGCATAAATAACGCTTTCAGAAAAAGAGCCTGTCGGAGCCAGCTCTTCCTTAAGAATAACTCCGGGAGCCACTTCCACGCCTTGTGTATGGTCTTGCTGACGTTGTGCCCAAGCGATTGAGAACAATTCCATACGCTGCTGATCCATACGACGCGTTTGACAGGCGACCCAATAACCGGCAACTTCCCAACCATGTTCTTTCACACACAAATCGGCAAATTCAGCCGGAGTATAATCCGCAGCTTTAACAGCCGGTTCTCCGGCGCGAAGCCGAACTTGATTTAAACATTCCACGGCTTCGGGATTTATGGCTCCTGAAGCTCGCGTAGAGCACTCGGCATACCACAACAGCACTTCCGAGAAACGAATCAAATGATGTCGTTGAGACGTAGTGGATACATCGATTTTAGGGTCTGAGCTTCCACCATAAGTGTAGTCAAAGTCTGCCTCTCCATTACCTGATGCACAAAAAATCTGATAAGCAGGATGAGCTTCTGCGATAATGTAATTACCCTTATCGTCCGTATCCCAAAAATTATGCAATTGTCCTTTATACACACCTACCAGAACCATGATCTTCGGCATAAATGTCGCATCTTTTCGGGCGCCTTCGGGGAATTCTTTCCAGAAACGATAAGTACCCCAACCGTCGCCCCAACCACCTTGCGACTCAAATATATTACTCTTGCCCATTTGCGTATCTTGCGACCAAGTAAGAGATTTGTTGTAATTTATGCCTACCACCGTTTCCTTATTGTAATTATGACTTAACGAATAGACATGACGATAGTCTTCTAATAACTCATACTCATAGATGCCTTTTTTACATCCATCTATAACGTCTTTGGCTGCAGTAGCGGCCTTCTCATAATAAGCCTTACCCAATTTGAGGGGCCATCCTGCCATATTCAAATAAACACACGAGAGAGTCGCCATTGCAGCTTGTTTGGTAATATAACAAGCCACTCCTCCATATTGTCTCGGTTCTGAAGAATAACTCGTCGGCAGATTGGCTATACAATAATTCAAATCAGCTATAATCTGCTCATAAACATCTTTTTCATCAGATAAAGGTACATCTTCTGAAATCGTATTATCTAAATTCATCGGGAGTTTCCCGAAAACACGCACCAACGTAAAATAAGCGTAAGCCCGCCAATAATGAGCTTGCCCTAAAGCAATCTTAATTTCATCTTCGGAGACAGGCGTTTTTTTCGCATTCATTATAATATAATTAGCAGCTTTGATTACGATATACCACTCATTCCAAATGGCCACAACCGTTTTATTATCATCAACCGCTGCAAATCGGTCAAACTGTGCATAGGCTTGCTTGTTGCTTGAAGGATGAGTCGTTAAATCATCTCCTTGCCAATTCGGACCGCTCGGATTTGTATTCGTCTGGGTTCCATTCACTTTTCTCCACAAAGCCGTTACAGCCATATCTAATTCATCTTGAGAAGTAAAGAATTTATCGGCAGCTAATTGCCCTTTAGGATCTTCATCCAGAAAATCACCGCATGATGCTGATATCAAAAACAATACCAACAATACACTATTTTTTAATATCTTATTTTTCATAATTCCTTTCATTTTTTTATCATTAAAAATTCAATTTAACGGCAAAAGTAAATGTACGTGGAGTAGGATATCCTCCCATATCAATACCGCTATTCACATCTGCATGTCCAAACGAAAAAGCATAAGCGCTCGGATCATATCCGCTGTATCCGGTAATCGTAAACAAGTTCTGACAGCTGAGCGACAAACGAGCATCGGCAAACTTAATGACCGATTTCTTCAAATGATAAGACAAACTGATGTTCTGTAAGCGCAAATAATTCGCATCTTCGAGATATTGGGTAGAGTTCGGATAATTACTATTGGTCGTACTCGACAATGAAGCATACGATGGATTATTCTGATTCTTATCCCAATTATTATAATAAGCATCACGCAAGGTAACGAAACGGGAGTCTCCTACACAACTTGCAGCGGCGAAACGAACCAAATTTAATCGTTTGGCTCCAATAGAAGCATTAAAGAACAAATTCAACTCCCATTCTTTATAAGAGAGTTGATTATTCCATCCGAAAGTCCAATCGGGTGTAGCTTTACCGGATAAGATACGGTCATTGCTATCTATTTTTCCATCTTGATTGGTATCCGCATAAACATTATTTCCGGTAGTCTTATCGATTCCTTGCCAATCGTACACGTAAAATGTACCGATGGCATATCCTACCTGAGCACGGGTTACTCCATCGTTTGCAATCAGACCGGGAGCCGGTGTTCTTCCTGAAATATACTTATCACCGGCTAAATCTACCACTTCGTTCTTATTATAAGTACTTGTTAATATAGTTCTCCAGGATAAGTCTCCTTCTTCGATCGGATGCGCATCGACAGAGCATTCAAAACCACGATTTTTTATTTCACCGGCATTGACCCAATACGAACCGCCACCGTCATAATCCGGAATCTTTTTTTGTAACAAAGCGTCTTCCGTTTTCTTGTTGTAATAATCCAATGAAATAGTTAAACGATGCTGCAACAAAGAAAAATCGACTCCGAGGTCAAACTGTTTAGTTTTTTCCCAAGTCAAGTCGGGCGTTGCTGATTGATAAGACCAATAGCCGGGATAGTCAAAAGTTCCCCCATAGCCATAATTAGCTCGAGATAACATACCTAATGTCCCGTATGCCCCCAATGCTTGATTACCGACAATACCATAACTGGTACGGATTTTTGCATCCTGTAAAAAGCGTTGACCGGTCATAAAATTTTCTTTACCCAAGTTCCAGGCGAATGCCACTGATGGGAAATAGCCCCATTTATTCTTCGTAAATTTAGACGATCCATCGGCACGAAGTGTCGTTGTAAGCATATAACGATCTGAGAAATTATACAATATACGACCTACACCTGACATCAACGACCATTTCGAGTAACCATTGCTTTCGGTACGAGAAGAAGCTATTCCGACATTCCAATAACCGACACTCTCAGTCAAGAGCGATCGACCACTAATGTTCATAAAACGCGATTCACTTTGTGTCATTTCAAACACGCCGGTTGCTGTTAATGCATGGTTCCCCCATTTACCGTTATACGTAACATTATTTGATGTCTGCAACATCTGACGATAAGCATCTGAATTACCCATTCTATTATCAGGATGTACTCGTTTAGTGGAAAAAGAATAAACTTTTGAATCTTTATAATCAATACCGTTCGTTGTAGTAAACGTTAATCCTTCCGCTATATTGAACCGTAAATCAACCATCCCATTGACAATATCCACCATAAAATCTGCTCCTTCTTCCTTGGCTATGCCATACGGGTTTCGTCCTATGGAGTTGTAATTGTCATAAGCATACGTTCCGTCGTCATTATACATCGACATAGAGGGAGAATAAGAAACAATCTGCCATATCGGATTGCCTTTGCTACTGCCGAAATTTTGCCCTCCGTGACGCGTGTTATGCGATGCATTCACATCGGCGGTCACATGCAACCAATCGGTAATGTCTGAAGACACATTGATATGAGCATTATACCTCTTATTGTTGCTATAAACAAAAACACCTTCCTGACTCATATAATTACCCGAAATATAATATTGGGCATCCTTGTTTCCATTTGAAATCGCTACTTTGTAGTTTTGAGTGAGACCTGTCTGAAACATTTGATCCTGCCAGTCTATACCTCCCCCGTTCTTATATTTTTCCAATTCTTCGGGGGTAAATGCTCCGGGATTCTTTTTCACATCAATATATGCCTCGGCATATTCATAGGCATTCATCAAATCGTATCGTTTATAAATATCCGAAGCACTCAACTGTGTTTCAAAAGAGATAATACGTTGATTAGCGCGTCCGCTTTTTGTTGTAATCAACACCACCCCATTTGCACCACGAGAACCATAAATAGCGGTAGATGATGCATCTTTCAATATTTGGATAGACCGGATATCGTCAGTATTCAAACCTTCCAATCCTGATTCACGAACAATGCCGTCAACAACATAAAGAGGATCATTATTCTTATTAACAGAATTGACACCGCGGATACGGATTTTCACATTTCCGCCGGGCACTCCCGAACTTTCTACAAGAATACCGGACATACGTCCCTGAAACGCATCGGAAACAGACGTTATGGCTTGGTCTTTGAAACTCTTATCGTCTATGACAGAAACGGAACCGGCTAAATCCACCTTACGTACCGTACCATATCCCACAACCACGACTTCTTCAAGCGTCTTCGTGTCTTCCTGCAACACAATGTCCAGAACCGACTCGTTATCAACAGTGATTTCTTTAGTCAGATAACCGATATACGACACGATTAAGACGGCGTTATCCGGCACGGACAAGCTGAATTTTCCGTCAACATTCGTAATCGCACCCACACCAGACGAACCTTTCAATACGACATTCGCACCAATTATCGGCTCGCCTTTTTCGTCCGTCACGGTGCCAGACACACTTTTTTGTTGCTGTTTCACAGACAAAGAAGCGTTTTTCGTAAGAATCACGTAATCATTCTCGAACACATATTTAATGTCCGAACTGCCGAATGCTTCATCCAAACATTTAGCCACTGTTTTTCTTCCCGATCGGAGAGACAAGACTTTATTCGTGTTGACTTCATTTTTACTGTAAACGAACAAATAGTCTGTCTGTTTTTCAACTTCGTCAATAAACGAACCGATTGTCAAATTATTACTGTTGATATTCACTTTCGTGCTTTGCGAATTCGTTTTCGCCGCAAACGAAGAAAATACACAAATAAATAGAAGAAAGATTGATATCTTCATGATAAATAGAATTTTCATTTTTTTTTTCATAATTTTGCTTTGTTTTTCGTTAATACTTCGTTAAACACAGTTGATTGTTAACATGTTACAACTAACAAGTATTGCCACACTTGTCGGTTTTATTTCTTTCCGGTCTTCTTCTTTATCTTTTCATACGCATTCTTTAGTTTAAAGATTATTAAAAAATATTTATTTTCTTATTTTCAGCTAATTGTTATTCGGTTTCGTTTATCGTCTTTCGCATAAGAGAATGGATGCACTTTTTGCAATGCGCGTAAAACATTCTCCACACCGTCGCGCTGACGAAACTTACCGCTGAATCGATATGCTCCCACCGTTGAGTTTTGTATGCAAATATCCATATCGTAATAAAGTTCCAATTTCTTAACGATATCACCGAACGAAACATCATCGAACGCATAGACTCCTTCTTTCCACAACAAGAAATCCGCACTGACAAAATGCCGTCTGACAAAATGGCCCTTTGTCCGAACAACCTCTTCATTCGCTCGAATACCCATCGTTTCGGATGCATCATGAACGTCATAAACCTCGACTGCTCCTTCTACCAACGAAGCGGAAAACTCATCCTGCCCGCGATAAGCAAAGACATTGAATTTCGTACCCAATACCTTGACATTCATCTTCTCCGTCAAAACAACAAAAGGACGCTCCTCATCCTTTGCCACATCGAAATAAGCTTCTCCGTCCAACTCCACACGACGTTCGTTCGCTTCAAACCGGTTCGGATAACGTAATACCGTACGAGCATTCAGCCAGACCGTCGTACCGTCATAGAGCTTCACTTGCGCACGCTGTCCGGGCGGTGTCGAAAACTCTTGATATACTGCTACATGATTTCGGCCAACCGAATGCCCATATAAATAACTCATTATCAAATACGTAATCAATACAGCTACACATACCGCTGACACATAACTTATCCAATGTGGAATCCATATCGTATTAGTTTTCTTCGAATGTTCTTCTTTAAAACGCATTAACTTTACGATAGATGAGGGTATATCATCTTTATGCAGCAACCAGTCTGACAAAGAAAGCAGATTTATTGCTGCAATAACATCTTCTCGATATTGCCGATCACATTCCGCCCGTGAAAACATTTGTTTTCTTTCATCAGGTGTTATTTCTCCACTAATATATTTTATGATGAGATGTTGCATTTTCCATTGTGTTTTCAATATGAAAACGTATAAAAAATGATTTACCTCTAAAATAAAAACATAATTTAACAGTAAAAAATGAGAAGCAATAAAGGAAAGAAATCTTTCAATTCGAAACGAAGTTTTTTGAGTGCAACATGCATTTGTGTCTCGACAGTTGATATGGACAAGTCTAATTCAGCAGCAATCTCACGGTATTTTTTACCTTCGACACGGCTTTTAACAAATATCTCCCGACACCGTTCGGGCAATTTACGGATGGCATTCCAAATAACACGTTCCACCTCTTTCTCCGATCGATACGAATCATTCAACCGCTCCAAAGCCAAACGTTTCAAGGCATATTCCTGCCTATATTCTTCTTCGACCGTTCGATGACGCAGATAATCAATACAACGATTCTTGACCAGCGAAAACAAATAAACGTCAAGATGTTTGCGTATATGTAACGTATTGCGTTTTTCCCAAAGCATGGCAAAAATATCCTGCACAATATTTTCAGCATCTTCTGCCGAGAATACATACCTTTTTGCAAAACGAAACATACGTGAAAAATACATCAAATAGACCTTATCAAAATCTTTTGACAGATCTACTGCGTCCGGTTTCCTTTTATCGCTGTCTTTCATCTATTCTCTCCAACAATGCAAATATACATGATATTTTTGAATTTTTACATAGAGGGAGAAAAGTTACTTTGTCTTGACACAAATACACATGATAATTTTCAATTTACATATAGTATAAATAAAAAAGTAGAGACGCCCGAATTAAGCGTCTCTAAAGGTATCGTGCACATTCCTCTCAAGAACATCCCCCGCCCTGCGGGCACCCCCTTCAAAGTGGGAATTCGGGATATGCTTCGGTCTTCCGACAAAAAGACACCTGATTTTTATTATACCTTATGTTTCAATATTCATTTGACCGGTTCCTGCAATTTTTTTATCATGGAAAGGAAGTAATCCATCTTACCT
>PDWI01008133.1_pt1 | contig 12448 bp, 4 predicted proteins | sample 1430891 | NCBI WGS metagenome assembly PDWI01 (sample SAMN01162508, study PRJNA174530) | Oral metagenome, whole genome shotgun sequencing project. | biome: Marine environment; feature: Marine mammal; material: Swab sample of the gingival sulcus; isolation source: swab sample of gingival sulcus... | reverse complement strand
GTCTAGTACAACATATGTTTCCCGACAAACCTCAAACCTTATTTTCATTTCAATTTTGGTAGGATTGGGATTCAGTATGGTAGAAACAGTCTTGTATCTGGTGAATAGCTATATTTTGTGAACGGGGAATATCCTTGCACTGAGTGTTTCGAGAGGATTGTTCGCAGGATTGTTGCATCTCTCAGCAACGGGATTGATTGCGTATTTTGTAGCGAAAAATAGAGAGAAAATCTTTTCAGGGTTTGTGCTTGGAATTTGTGCAGGATTTGGATTGCATGTGGTGTATAATCTCTCGTTATATTACCATATTACTTTGCTTACGATTGGGATTTTGATTGGATGTTATTTTATTTTGAGTTATTTGTTATTTAATTCTGATATTGTGTATCAGGAGGAGTAGTTACTCCTCTCTACCTCTCCTCTTAGTTACTCCCCCAACCCCCTCTAAAATAGAGGGGGCTATACAGTCGGGAGTATCCCTCTCTATTTTAGAGAGGGAAGTAAAGGGAGAGTAATGATACAAAACCCTAAAATATGCTTTTGTCAAAAGATAATTCAGCACTTTGTGTGCTGTTTTTTTCTTTATTTTTGTTTTTGCATATACTTAGAGTAGGGATTTTTATAGAAAGATTTTTATCTAAAAATTTTATAAAAAAATGGTATGAGGAAAGCCACAACAAAAAAAGCAAGTTGAAAAGCAATCTACTGTACAAAAAAAAGTAGAAACTGTTGATGTTAAACAACAGCTTGATGAAAAAAAAGAAAAATTACTTGAAATTAAGCAGAAACTTGAACAGCAAAAGACAGATACTGCAAAAGTAGAAGCGTTGAAAAAAGAGTCGGAGCAAGTAAAGAAGGAACTTGATGCTTTTTTGAGTACCCTTAATCAACCAGAAAGACAAAAATATCAACCAGAGATAAAAGAATTGAAAGCTATGCAGACTGAGATTGCTAAGTCTAAGGAAGAATTAAAAGATGCGGAAAAAGTGATTACAGAGGAAATGAAAAATGAAAAAAAAGATAAAATTTCAGAGCAAGAAAAATGATTCCTTGAAAAAACTTGGGATTGGGTAAAGGGAAATGAAAAAGAACAATATCGCACAGCAAAAGCTTTTGGACGTGGAGCATTAATCGCTTCATGAGTTTGAATTGGTATTTATGGAATTGGAAGATTGTTCTGATTTTGGTGAGGAGATAAAAAGAAAGAATCTTCATCGGAGAAAAAATTTCTTGATACAAAATTTGGTAAAGCATTAAAATGGTTGGGATTATGAGGAGTTGCTGCTTACTTAGGAAGATGGTTTTTTACTGGTAAAAATAATTTTTTCTGATGGTTTGGAGGAGGTAAAGAAAAAGATGATAAATCATGACCAGAGACACCTCCATGAGGGAATATAGAAAAACAGTCAAAAAAATTTGAAAGTTTAGAAAACGCTGAAAAAAAATTCTATAATGGATTTTGAGGACATGTGAATGAATATTATACAAATGCGTTATGAGATGAAAAAGGAGTATATGGAGTAGAAGATATGTTAGGAGATTCTAAATTTGATCAATGAAAAGAAGGTCTTGTTCCTTGGGTCTTAGATAATAGATATAGTTCGGTATCAAATATATTGAGTGAGAGATCTTTTTTCTATGAAATTGTTGGATCAGAAGGACATGTTATGCGAGATAAGATGAAAAAATGGGGACTAGAACAAGTAAAAATATTAATCATGCCAATATTAGCTGGAATTGATGGACTTACAAAGAATTTCTTTATAAAATTGAATACAGCAAAAACAACGGGAGAATTTATTGAACACCTGAAATGAAATAAAGATATAGAAAAAAACATCAGAACGGTATTTAGAAAATCTATGGCTACTATTTCATATTTAGAGAGTAGGAGAAGAGAGTTAGAATATACTCTGACGTTTGATTATCTTAAACACCATGACCAAAAATTTGCGAAACTTTCAGAGGAAGATCAAAAAGAAGCAGTGTTAGAAAAATTAGAAGATGAAGAACGATGTGAGAAAAATATTGACCCACAAATTCAGAATAATTTCTTATGAAAAAGTCTTCATGATGCTACGGCATATCTTGAAAAAAATGAGGTGTTAAATGGAAATATTGATAGTATCGTGCAACATGGTTTAGATGTAGTTGAAGAAAATAGAAGAGATTTGTTAGGGGTGGAAGATGATAATGATAACTCTAAAATAACATATATAAAAGAAGAATTAGAAGGAGGGAAACTCAGCCCAAAATGAAAAGAAGCACTTTGAAAATTTTGTCTGGATTGGGAAGAAGAAATTAATGGCTTTGGGAAAAAATCTTGGTATAATGTTTATTTACCAATATTTGAAATGCTAAATCTTTGAGATGATACTTTAGAAAAAATTACAGCTACTGGAGACTATGAATGAGTTGTAAAATCGTATAAAGAAAAAATAGGAAATTTGCTAAAAAAGTCTGACGAAGGGATATTAACAAAACGTGATTTGATTGATCTAGAACATCAAGTTGATGATTATTTTAGATTTCAGAAATCTTTGGTCACTACTCAGCTCAATATGACTGTAGTGAGACAAAAAAATGGTTCATATCTTGTAAGATGGTGAGATACAATACGAAAATCTTGAAAACAAGTATATCGTGGTGTTCAAATGGTTATTGATGGAAATACTTGGGAAAAACTTCAATGATGAGCTGTGGTTGCATGATGATTTATTAGTTTAGATCTACTTACTTGGCCTGCTAGATCAGCTATGCAATTTTCATTAGCTAAATCACCGAGTGCAAAAGGAATATATCATATTAGTAGATTTGGAATTAAGAAAGGGTTACAACTTACTAATTATATTACATGAAAAATTGTAAGAAATCGTGTTCCATGGGGGTTATGATCTATTTGGTATGACCAAGATTCATTTAGAATTTCCGTAGCAAAATGAGAATTGAATTTAAATAGAGCATTGCAAATTGCAAAAAGAAAAGAATGGAGAATTACATGACATGGTAATTCAGGAACAATAGAAAATAAGGTCGATTTGTTAAAATCTGTATTTGAAATTAAGAATGAGGATGAAGCTAAAAGAGTACTTAATATTTTAGAAGAATACGGGGATAATAAATATATTTATAGAGAATTATTTATAAAAGACTATCTTAAAAAGAGGTGGAAAAGACTTAAAAATCCAAAGGATTGGTTCAAGTTGAGAAATGAATATACTGTATTTAATTTAAATATAGATAAAATCCAACAATTAGAAAATATTTCTAAACATATTGATTGATTATCTGATACGGAAAAAGTTGTTTATAAACAAGCAATGAAATATGCTAAAAGTATTGAAAGTATGGAAGATATTGTGACGATGTGAATCGGTGATGATATGATAAAAGTGTTGCAGTGAGATTTGATTAGTCCAGAAAAATATGGTAAATATCTTGCAAAATATGCTGGGAAAATAGATGCCAATGACATGAGAGCATTTGAAACATTTATCTTTGAAGCAAAAAAAGCTGGGAAAATAACGCAATGACAAGAATTGCTGTTTATGCGTAATAGTATGAGAAGTTTTGATAAAATAAAACAGACAGGATTTAATATTACTGAAATTGATAAGATCAAACTCAATGCATGAAAACGAGAGAGATTAGCATCTTCAACAAAAGCAAATATTGCTAAAATGACGGCAAAACTTGAAAATATGGCAAAAAGTGCGAGATATAAACCTTTCCGTTGAGGAATAAAAAAACAGATCTCAGCGCTGAATGAGTATCGTAAGACCATTACGCCAAGAGGGATGAAAGCACTTGCTGATTCAAAAATGCTAGGGAATTCGGCATTTGCGAAGTTGTCAGAAGGGGGAATTCATCAGATGTGAAGGTTAAGTTACATGTTGAGAGATGCTGATATAGGAAAAGATTTACTAAAAGAATTAAAATTAGCGAAAACACCTGAAAAAGTAAAAGAGATTTTGGGTTCAAGAGGAATTAATCATGCTGATATTGCAAATGATGTCTTACTAAAAATTTCAAATACAAAAAGTACAAAAAAAATTAAAGATATTGTAAATTATGGAGCAGAATTTAAAGCAGTAAAAGGATTCAAAAAATTGATAAGAAATCCAGCGATTAGGTATGCTGGTAGAGTATTTAATAGAGTATTAGTTGGTGCTGATTTTGTTTTCCAAGCGTATACTTTCAATGCTAATATGAATGAAGCAAATGAGATCAGTAAGACAAATAAAGCAAGAGGAGAACGAAAAAGGGATCAAGCATATTTTGAATTAGCATCTGGATGATTTGGTGCGGTAGCTGGTGGAGTATGTTTGTTTGTTCCATGACCGGGTCGGGTTGTTGCGTGAGTGATTGGTGCAACGGTTGCAGTCCAAGAAGTAGGAGCTAAATATTATGAAGATATTGAACAGTTTAAGCAAAATAAACAAGATTTCTTAAATAAAGGAATTGCTGCGACAAAACAAGAGTTACTGACTATTGATTCATGGGGATCAAAATTATCTAGAACATGGATTGATCATATGAGTAACTTGGATTCAAATTGGTTGTTGAGTATCCCTGTTGCAGGTTGGACATTAAGAGGAATGTGAGCAATATGAGAAAATTCAGTAGAAGAGAAGAAAAAAACTCAACCAAAGACAAAAAAAGAAGCACTTCGTGCATTATTGTATATGGAAGAAATGAGAAAAAATCCCTATTCTACCTATGATCTCAATAGTGAAGAAGTGAGAAATAATGAGGTATTAAGAAATCAAGTAACAGATGCAAAAGATAGTGTAGACAAAATTGTTGCACAGAGATTTGAATATCTTTCAAAAGTATATTTAGATACTAATAAACCCCTTGTAGACAAAAAATCTTTTGAAGAAAATAAGGGAATTAATCAAATTGAAAAAGTATTACAAGATTCTCTAACCTATTCAATAGCATTAGAAGACCAAAATTATACAGGAGAAAAAACGCCAGATGTATATAGACAGTATAAACTTGATGCATTGAAGAAAAATACCATAGCATATGATAAGCTAGAAAAATTATTTGGTAGTGATTATCGTAGTCTGTTTTTGATCTATGCACAGCAAAGATATTATTATCAACTGCTGAGTGAACATAGAGAGGAGTTTGCAAATAGTGAACAACTTATAGAAAATGCGAAATATTTTAATCAATATATGCAATATAAAACCTTAGGAATGGATCCGAGTAATATGCTAGATATTGATTTCTCAGAGGAAGATATTGATTATACGAGATTGCATCATTTCTTTGAAAGTTTCACTTTGGGAAATACGCAAATAGAACAATCAGAGACAGCAGATAAAGGATTGTATCTTTCTGATGAACAGCTGAGAATGAGATATGGAGTGACAACAAACTTGTGACAAAATATCTTGTATGCATTTGCAAAGGATAAGCTCGGTTATCAAGGACAGAATATTTTGCATGCATCAGATGAAAAATCTTTTGATCTAGAAAAATTCTATCATGAAGGAGCAAAAGATAAACACGGAATATATTTTGATGGTGATAATTGGACGCTCAATGAAGATAATTGAAGTGATGATGAATTTGCCAAAACAAAAGAATTAGATAGTATTGAGTACATCAAAAACATGAGAAGTTATGTTAATTCAAATACAAATGATATTTTTGATGGAAAAATGTTTACTGAATCTTCAGAAGTGAATAAGGAGCTAGGATTTGCATTGTTGGCAATTATTGATGAGAATATTGCTTTGAGAGAAAACCAAGCTACAATTAAACAAAAAATACTTGAGTATATTGGAAAAAATACTACAAACTGAAACTATATTCAGCTCCCATTAGATATGGTATTAGAAGGAACTAAAGCAGGAATCCCGTGACTAGCAGGAGCAGTATTTAGTAAACAAGGAGAAAAAATAGTCCACCAAACGACACTAGAAAACTATACTTCACCATTTTAATTTGCTGTTTTATACCATGCCTAATGCAACCGTAGAACAAGTAGTTGATGCAGTAATAAAAAAGAGACAAGAGAAGAAATCTGCTGGTTTTTTTGCAGATATTTTTTGAGATTTTAAGATGTCTAATGAGGAAGCAAAAAAGTTTCTTCTTTCAGAAAATACTAATAAAAAGAACAGTGTTTTTAGTGGGTTAGAACAATTGAAAAACTTTTCTTTTACGAATATTTTGAAACCATTGTTTAACACTGATTTATCAAAACTAAAAACATATCTTGAGGTGAATAAAGATAATGCTTTTGCCTTGTGAAAGTTAAAACAACAAATTGAACGTCAGCAAAAATTTAATATTGAGTTAGCCATTCAATGGGTAAAGAGTAGTAAATATAATCAAGTACGATCAAATCTGAGTCATGAAATAAATAGATATGATGAATATATTTGACCCTATTCTTTGGAATATTATGATAAAATGAAAACAGCACAAAAATTAGGTGATATAATTGTAAAGAAATGACCTATTAAACAATCTTCAGAAAATTATTGTGGTGCTGGAGTGAGATCTATATTAACAAGATATATGTGATTTTCATGATTTCCTACTTCATGAGCAAATTGAGAGACACGAGATACAATATTAGAGGAGAGAAATATAACAACTCATAATTGAAAAAGAGTGATATTTAAGAAAGTTGAGGTAAAAAGTCCTTATGATGCTAAAGCTTGATGTGTGATACCTTATGAAGCAAATGCTGAATTATGAACACCTGCTCGTAAAAAAAGTGGTCATGTTGAGATTAAATGAAATGATTGAAATTATTATTTTGATCGTAAAGGATTAACGCCATGATGATCTGCGAGAGTATCGTTTGCAGAGGCAAAAAAGATGACGGCAGAGGAATACAGAAGAAAAACGGGATTTCAAGGATATGTATATTATCCAGTCATAGAAGGAGAGTTAGAACAAGCTGCCTAATAGTGTTTAGTTGTTTTTTTAAGCTTAATTATTTCTTAAAAAAATATAATGGATATACAAGATAGTATATTTTCAAATGAGTAAATATAGATGAGTAAATATGAGAAATTCAAGATATAGTAAATCATAAACTTAGAAAAATACGGGGATATAAAAATTTTTACGAAGTTTATCACAATATATCTAACATATATTTCTTAGTGGTACTTTTTGGTTGATTTTTTACAAAAATTCACTTTCACTTGAAAAACATATTGGGTTTCGTATAGTTTGTCATTGAATTTTACAAGTTTTTTGTATATTGTAAAAATTTATTTACTCAATTATTATTATTTAATTATGGCAAAAACAAGTTTGGACAATGTGAGAAACATTGGGATTATGGCACATATTGATGCCGGGAAAACTACAGTATCAGAAAGAATCTTGTTCTATACTGGGAAAACACACAAGATCGGAGAAACGCACGATGGAGAAGGAGTAATGGACTGGATGGATCAAGAAAAAGAAAGAGGTATTACGATTACTTCTGCAGCTACCACTTGTTTCTGGAATAACAATCAGATCAACGTGATCGATACTCCGGGGCACGTAGACTTTACTATCGAGGTAGAAAGATCTTTGAGAGTTTTGGATGGTGCTGTTGCAGTATTTGATGGAGCTGCTGGAGTAGAACCTCAATCTGAAACCGTTTGGAGACAAGCTGACAAATACGATGTTCCTAGAATCTGTTTCGTAAACAAAATGGATAAATTAGGAGCTGATTTCAAAATGTCTGTTGATAGTGTAAAAGAGAGACTTACTGACAAAGGAGTTGCTATCCAAATTCCTTGGGGAGCTTCTGATGATTACAAAGGAGTGATTGATTTGATCAAAATGAAATTATATACCTTTGAAGGAGAAAAGGGAGAAAAAGTTGTTGAAGCAGAAATTCCTGCTGATTTGAAAGATGAAGCTGAAATGTGGAGAGAAGAAATGATCGACACTATCTCAGTATTTGATGATGAATTAGCTGAAAAATTCCTAGAAGGAGAAGAAGTTTCTGAAGAACTCATCAATAGAGCAATTAGAGCTGGAGTTGTGACTAATGAATTATATCCAATCTTGTGTGGATCTGCGTTGAGAAACTCAGGAGTACAATTATTATTAGATGCTATTGTAAATTATCTTCCTTCACCATTGGATAGAGGAACTATGATCGGAACTGATGTAAAAGATTCTGACAAAGAAATAATAAGAAAAGCTAGTGATGATGAACCAGTTGCTGCTGTTGCATTTAAAATCGCTACTGATCCATTTGTGGGAACCTTGACGTTCGTAAGAGTATATTCTGGAAAAATTAAATCAGGAGATAGTTTATTAAATCCTATTACTGGGAAAAAAGAAAGAGTAGGAAGATTGTTGTTGATGCACTCTAACAAGAGAGAAGAAATCTCTGAAATCGGAGCTGGACATATCTGTGCATTCTTAGGATTGAAAGATACACAAACTGGACATACGCTATGTGATATTAAAGACCCTATTATTTTGGAAAAAATGGAATTCCCTGATCCAGTAATTAACATCGCTATTGAACCTAAATCAAAAGGTGATCAAGAAAAACTTGGTCTTGCATTAGGAAAATTGATGAGAGAAGATCCTTCATTTAGAGCATGGTCAGATGATGAATCTGGACAGACTATTATTGCTGGAATGGGAGAACTTCACTTGGATATTATTATTGATAGACTAAAAAGAGAACAAAAAGTTGAGGTAAATACTGGTAAACCACAAGTAGCATACAGAGAAACCATTACGATGAATTCAGATGGAGAAGGAACATTCAAGAGACAGACTGGAGGTAGAGGTCAATACGGACACGTATTATTGAAACTTGAGATCAACGAAGAAGAAAATTATACCTTTGAATCTGAGATCAAGGGAGGAACCATTCCAAATGAATTTATTCCTGCGATTGACAAAGGAGCAAAAGAAACGATGGCACAAGGTATCTTGGCTGGATTCCCAATCATCAACATCAAAGTGATTCCTTATGATGGATCGTATCATGATGTGGATTCATCTGAAATTGCGTTTAAGATCGCTACCTTTACAGCGTTCAAAGATGCGTTTATGAAAGCTAATCCAGTGATTTTAGAGCCAATTATGGATGTTGAAGTAACTACTCCAGAAGAATATGTTGGAGATGTAATGGGAGATCTTTCTTCTAGAAGAGGTATGATCCAAGGACAAGAACAGAGAGGAAATGCTACAGTAATTAAAGCAAAAGTTCCTTTGGCTGAGATGTTTGGATACTCTACAGATTTGAGATCTAATACTCAAGGAAGAGCAAACTTCTCAATGGAATTTGGTTCTTACGAAAAAGTTGCTGAAAACCTTGCTCAAGAAATTATGAAAGAAAGAGCTGGAAAAGTTAAACATATGGATGCTGAATAATTAGGATGATGATTAATTATTAGTGATTAATTATTAATCTATAATAAAATATAAAGAGGGGCTTCTGCCCCTTTTTTTTGATCATATTTAGTTTTTAGATACTATTTTTTTATATCTACTGAAAAATGTATAGCTTTTATATCTTTTATAATTCTCCCTTTAATTTATCTAATAATTGCAAAGCTTGGAGGGGAGTGATGCTATTGATATCAAAACTTGAAAGAATACTTTTGATTTTTTCGTATTCTGGATGAGGGGTAGTTGATACTGTGGAAGTAAACAGTGAAGAAGTATTTTGACAATTTCATTTAGTTGGTCATTCTGAGCGAAGCGAAGAATCTATTTTATGTGTACTGGATCCTTCATTTCATTCAGGATGACTTTGGGGATTTTCCTGCAATACTTCCAAATTCTTTCTTGCCTGATCTAAAATTACTTTTGGGAGTCACGCCAGCTGTGCAACATCTATTCCATAACTTTTGTCTGCACCACCTGCAACAATTTTTTTCATGAACACAACCTCTCTTTCAGTTTCATAGACACTTACCGAGAAATTTTTGATCACATCATAGCTTTTCTCTAATTGAATCAATTCATGATAATGGGTTGCGATTAACGTTTTTGCTTTTAATTTTACAGCAATATATTCCAATATCGCTTTGGTCAGGGCTAATCCATCATAAGTAGAAGTTCCACGCCCCAATTCATCAAAAATGATGAAACTTTTTTCACTCGCATTATTCAAAATATTCACGACTTCAATCATCTCGGTCATAAAAGTAGACTGATTTTTCGCGATAATATCTCAACTTCCAACCCTTGCAAAAATCCCATCAACAATACCAATTTCAGCCTTTTTACACGGGACAAACAATCCACAATGTGCCATTAGTACTATTAGAGCATTTTGCCTCAGATAGGTAGATTTTCCACCCATATTAGGTCAGGTAATAATATGGATAAGCCCAGTGTTCTCTGTGTCATCCTGAGCCTTATTTTTGGCGAAGGATCCAGTATCTGCTTCTAGATTCTTCGCTTTCGCTCAGAATGACAAATCTGTTCCAATCTCCAAACTATTCGTGATAAAATGCTGATTGTCGTCCAAATATTTTTCAATCACGAGATGTCTTCCCTCTTCTATTTTTATCGTAGTATTGAGAGAAATTTCGGGTTTTACGAGCTGATTATCAAGAGAGAATAAGGCAAAAGAAGTATAGACATCCAGTTCAGAAATACTATTTCCAAATGCGGTCAGTTCATTGATATGTTCTTGGATCTTTTCTTTGGCCTGTACCAAAAATTCATGTTCTTTTTTTTGGAGTTCATCTCTTGCATTTAAGATCTGTACTTGTAAATTTTCTAGATACTGGGTCGTATATCTTTGTCCAGATTTTAAGGTTTGCCTACGGACAAAGTCTAGTTTTTCATCTTCACGGACAGCTCCCTGTTCAAAGACTTGCACATCTTTTGGCGTCACCTCTAGGAAATATCATTGATTCGTGATAAATTTCACTTTGATAGCAGAAATTCCCGTATGCTGGACAATCGCTTGCTGATACTGTAATAGTAATTCATCACTATGAAACGCAATGTTTCTCAATTCATCAATACGCTCATCAATGCCATCTTGCACGAAATCGTTATCATTGGTCACTTCTGCCTTGAACGTAGTTTGTAGATACTTGTAGATATTTTGCACGGTGCTAAGTTCTTCATCACTCAGTCCCAATGCTTTGATTTCTGCTACGGCACGCTCATCTTCCAAAATAAATCCGAGCAAAGTTCTTAATTTGATAAAACCAATTACAGAAAGTTTTTTGTATAAAATTCCGCTCGTGATTTTGTAAATATCTGCAATATTTTTCATCAGATCAGTGATATGTTGGCTCAGTTCTCTTGCTTCGGTGTATTTTTCTATGGTGCGCAGTCTATTTTTTAGCACAGTACTATTTTTACTTGGATTTCCGAGCCATGATCTCAATAGTCTACTTCCTCCTGCAGTTTTGGTAGTATTAATTACGCCATACAAACTATATTTTTCGTTATTTTCATAACTGGAACTGAAAATCTCCAAATTTTTCACAGTCGTTTCATCAAATAATACTTTCTCATCATCACTATCAAACGCGACTTTTACGATATTTTGTAGATTAGTTTTCTGCGTGTTTTTGATATAATGCAATAATAATGCAAAAGCATCTAACCTCCCTTCTCACAAAGCTTCTCCAAAACTTGCAAGGGTTTGGACTTTGCATTGCTGTAAAATATATTCGGTGAGTGAAAAAGGTTTGTCATAGATAGAAATCAGTGCATCAGAAAAATGTCTAATGCTAGATTGTACCTCTTCTTTGTTTGGGAAATCTAAGTCAATGATAATTTCTTTTGGGTTGATTTTTAGGATAAAATTTTGCATATCTTGAATTTCCTTGAAACTCTTGGTATGATACTCTCCAATACTAAAATCTCCTCGTGCGAGATGATAGACATCACCAGATGTGGTCGCAAAAAAACTCAAACTCATCAGAAAATTAAAGCCATGGTCGTTTTCTTGGATATAGGTTCAGGGGGTGATGACACTTACAACTTCTCTTTCCACCACTTTTCAGGGAATGGGGTCGGTCATCTGTTCGGCTATCGCAACTTTGTAGCCATTTTGTACTAACTTAGTAATATATTTTTCCGCACTATGATGCGGGATTCCTGCCATAGGAATAGGATTTTCCGAAGTCTTATTTTTACTGGTGAGGACGAGATCTAACACTTTACTCGCAATTTTCGCATCTTCCCAAAAGGTCTCATAAAAATCCCCCAAACGAAAAAATAATATCGCATCAGGATTCTGCTTTTTCAAATCTACAAATTGTTGCATTGCAGGGGTGAGTTTTCACATTGGGAAAGCTATATTTCAATACTAAAACAAGCACAAAAGAAGTAGTATAAAAATAGCGATACTTTCAAAAAAATCAAGGAGAAAGTGGAGATAGTGTAACAGCAAGGTTAAAATGACAGTAGTAGGCAAAAATAGAAATGTCAGTATACTAGATAGTAGATTTTATACACTTACTATCTATAAAAATGA
>PDWI01008132.1_pt1 | contig 12449 bp, 13 predicted proteins | sample 1430891 | NCBI WGS metagenome assembly PDWI01 (sample SAMN01162508, study PRJNA174530) | Oral metagenome, whole genome shotgun sequencing project. | biome: Marine environment; feature: Marine mammal; material: Swab sample of the gingival sulcus; isolation source: swab sample of gingival sulcus... | reverse complement strand
GCATCCCACGAATCTTTTTCGTCTATGATATCATCGCCGCGGCTTCACCAGCAAGCTGCCGGATACGCTCCGCATCACCGACATAAATGATGTTTGCCAGCTTTTCCTCGTGCGCATGAAATGTCGCAGCAATTACATCAGGCTCTGCGGCATCGGCGACCACAACTGTCTTTTTTTCATGTGTTCTCACCTTTTCGAGAATTGTTGCAAAACTGGTAATTTCGTCCATACCTTCACCTTTTTGATCTGAGCTGTTTATGAAATGTCTTTTCCACCTTGAAAATATTCTCTATACTTTTCAGAGGGTGTTGTCAAGATACATTCGATCATTTTTAATCAAAGAATTGTCTACCGAGGTTTCTTGCCTGTTCTCGCCAAACGACTCGGAGCAACCGACGTACTGCAAAGCACTCTGGTCACGTTAAGCATTGCGGTGATTGTGACGGGCAACGCCGCTGCGACTGCTATTGTCCATCGCATTGGGCCTCACCGGTTAGTGTATGCTGGCTTTGTATCTATGGTAATCGGTATCGGAATCGCGTCAATCGCTTTCAACCTTCCGCTGGTGTTTGTTGCCCTGTTTTTCATCGGGCTGGCCTGGGGTTTTGGCTACCCCCTTCTTCTGGGCATGAGCATTGAATATGTCGACGATACCCAGCAAGCGACAGCGATGGGGATCCATCAGGCTATTTATGGAATTGGGATGTTTAGCGGGCCGTGGATAAGTGGGATGCTGGCGGATCTGATCGGCATCCGTCCCATGTTAGGTGTTACAGCCATCGGCTGTCTGGTGTTCGGGGTGTCTGGTACTTACAGGCTTGGTTTGGAACGTAGAAGGCTATCACGAATGAAAAATGAAGGAATGAAAGAATGAACAATTGTCAATTAACAATTGTTCATTCAGCAGCATAGAGGGGAAACCCGCTACACTTAATCGAACATCAAGCCACCGTTCTGGTCGATGATTTCGCCTGTGATGAATCCTGCCAGAGGGCTGACTAAGAACTTGACGGTATGGGCGCACTCTTCAGCTTCGCAAAAACGTCCGACCGGAATTTTTTTGAGTAATTCCTGTCGCTGTTCTTCAGTGAGCTGTTCTGTCACCATCGGGGTTTTGATATAGGCAGGGGCAATGCCGTTGGCGGTAATGCCATAAGGGGCTGTTTCGGCAGCAAGGGAAAATGTCAATGAGTTCATAGCGCCTTTGGACGTCGAGTACGCTGTGCCGGCTGTAATGCCTCCGGTTTTCGAGGCCAATGACGTGATATTGACGATGCGTCCCCAACGTTTTTTCTTCATCGCCGGCAGAACAGCCCGGGATAGATAGAACGCCCCATTAAGATTGACCTGCATCACGCGCTGCCATTCTTCCGGCGTCGTCGTCTCGGCTTTGTTATTGGATAAAATCCCGGCGCTGTTGACCAGAACATCAATCTCACCAACTTCTTTCATCACTTTCTCCATCGCGGCATCCACTTGTTTCGGATCGCTGATATCAAAGGCTATCGGATAGGTGTCGCCCGGCAGTTCCTGTGACACCGCATTGAGCGGCTCCTGGGCAATATCAGCCACCACGATTCTCATTCCTTCTTCTGCGAGGCTTTTCGCGATCGCTTTCCCTAACACTCCTGCTGCCCCTGTCACTAATGCAATTTTGGGTGTACTCATTATTTCTTCTCCTTTTCTGAAACCGGGGAAAAATCCCCAGTCTCGCCGCTTAAGCAGGCTAAAGCCAGCGTGGTTGTTCACTTCCTTTACAATAGCGAAAAGCGCCCTTCAATTTTTCGCTTTTATCCTTTGACAGCCCCTGCTGTCATGCCCATAATCAGGCTTTTTGCTGCCGTAAATGTAAAAATGAAGGCCGGCAGTGCAATCAGAGTCGCAATCGCCGTGATTTGCCCCCATTCGATCCCGACATCTGTCAAGTACAACGATACTGCCACAGGAAGCGTTCGGGTATAGCGATTTGTCAAGACCAAACTCAAAATAAATTCATTCCAGGAGATTCGGAAAGTAAAGATACTGGCGACAGACAGGCCCGGCGCGATCAGGGGGAGAATGATTCTGAAGAAGATCCCCAGATCACTGCACCCGTCGATGAGCGCGGCTTCTTCGAGTTCAATCGGAAGTTCTGAGATAAATGTTTGCAGGACCCAGATATTGAATGGCAGATTCAAGGCAATATACGTTAAAATCAGGCCCGATTTTCCATTGGTGAGGCCAATTTTCGACCATAAAATGAAGATGGGAATGACGAGAATAACAGGGGGAATCATGCGCAAAAGCATGGTACTGCCCGTGAAGATGCCTTTCCCCATGAACCGAAATCGCGCCAGCGCGTATGCGGCAAAGGCTCCTATGCCAACACTGAGGAGTGTGGCAATCAATGCGATAATCAAGCTGTTCATGAAGTAGCGGCTGAAGTTTTGGCTGAACAGAACTTCTTTATAGTTTTGGATTGTCGGGCTGAAAAACCATTTTGGAGGGATACTGAACGCATCCACCCGCGTTTTGAACGAAGTTGTCACCATGACGTAGATCGGCAGTAAACTAATCATGGCACTCACACCAACGATGAAGTATCTGATTCTCATGGCAATTCTTTTGCTTCTCATAGCGTCACCTTTTCTAAATTACGAGAGGAATATGCACGTGTAAAAACATATCGTTTTTTCTACGGAAATACACCGCTTACCTTCTGAATTTCCCTTGCTGCTGTGTGCGGAATACGACAATCATGATCACGGTAATGGCCAGAATAATCCCCAGTAGAATCACGGCGATTGCTGATGCCAGACCTAAACGCTGGCTATTAAAGGCTGTTTTATACAGATGCATCGAGAGGATTTCAGTCGACATACCCGGACCGCCAAACGTCATGATATACATCACGACCAATCCGCGAAAGGCGTCGATCAGTCGCAGAGCCGCTGTGATCCCGATAATGGATTTCATCAGCGGCAGTTTGACGTGCCAGAAGGTTTGCCAATAACTGGCCCCGTCAACGTATGCAGCTTCTAAAAATGAGCGGGGAATACCTTGTAAAGCGGCCAGAAGCAGGAGAAACACAAAGGGTGTCCATTGCCAGATGTCGGTAATAATAATGGAATTCAGCGCAATTTTCGGATCCGCCAGCCAGAGTTTCGGCGCAATGCCCGCAAACCCTAAAAAGTAATTTAACAAGCCGTAAGTTGGGTCATAGATAAAACGCCACACGATCCCGACCACGACCGGAGCCACCATAATCGGCAGCACAAAAATCGTGCGGAAGATCCGTAGTCCTTTCATCTTTTCTTCCAGTAGCAGAGCGATCACCAATCCTAAAATAACCTCAACGATAACAACTGTCAGAGTAAACCTGAGTGTGACCTGAAAGCTGGTGTGAAAATTGGGGCTTTTGAAGAGTTCAACAAAGTTTTGCAGTCCGATAAATGTCGGGGCTTTTCTGAAGTCTCGCAAAGCCCACTGAAACAGGCTTAACCTGAGACCGTAGATCACCGGATACATCAATGCCATAACCATCACGAGGGCCGCCGGAGTCAGAAAAAAATATGGGGTAGCTTTCTGAAGTCCTTGTTTCGAGATGGTGAATGGGCCAAGCTTAAACGCGTTGCTTTGGGTTGCCATACGTGCATCCTCCTTTTCGATATGTAGTGCAAACGTCCCGCTTGCGGGTTTACAAACAGGACGTTTGCGCTACATATAAATATGACTAACAAGTTAGCGATAGCCCGCTACACAAAACTCGGTAAGTTCTTCCCGCGTACATATTGCCTGGAGGCATCAAAAAAACGGCTGATAATCCCAGTTCACCATGAGCATTGGCCTGCCGTATAAGATCTCGCTGGTGTTGTTCCCGGACAATGTCTTCTCTCAGAGCCGCCGTATCAAGGTCACCAAACGTATGCTGATGAAGTTCCCGCATCGTGTGGTGGGGCCGGCACTGTCGGGAAACCAGCCTCGTCTTCGGAATACAGATCCCAGTATGTTTGTGTCACTTGCAAAGCGTCATGGGGATGTGTATATGAAACTTGTAAAAAGAATGGGGAATCTTCGGGCTCCAGGGCTTCGTAGAACAGAAACTCTTTCGCTCGAAACTGCACTTCTTCGTCGTAAAGCATCTGATTGTTGGTTTGACAGACACCAGAGATTTGCAGCTTTTTCACCGATGTGCCAAGACCGTGTCGAAACTTCAGAAGTGTCAAAGCGAAGCTTTGACTGCGAAAGTTCTGCTTTCGCACTTCTATGTTTTTTGGTGATGGCAGGGGCAGCCAGTTGTTGGCCCTGCGTCCGCTCCTTTTAAAGATGCTGGAGGCTGAAGACGGCCCCACTACTAGGGTGGTGGGGCCACCGCATGGAAAGATACGTATTTATTTGTTGTAGTAACCGGCACGCTGCATGATCTCGCGCACTGGGTCTTTAATGCCCGCCATGGCTTCTTCAGGCGTTTTTTCTCCGGTCAGAACCTGGTTGATGGCTACCCCCAGGAGTTGGACATTGATTTCACCCCATTCAGGGATAATCGGACGCCAATCGGGATCGATGTCGCCATTGTTGATCTGATCGATAATGACCTTAAATTCCGGGAACTTCGCCTGCATATCGGGATCTGAATAGATCGAAATACGGTTAGACATGCCGCCGCGTTCGGCAACAATTTTAGAGACTTCTTTCGATGTAATCCATTGAATGAAGAGGAAAGCGGCTTCTTTATTTTGCGAGTTCATCGGGATACCAATCCCAAATCCTCCGGTTTCTGTGGAATGGGTTCTTTGCCCGGGATGTCTGGCAAATCCGACTTTTCCGACAACCTTGGATTGTTTCGGATCTCGGGATAAACCGGCAATCTTATCATGATCGATATACAGCGCAGCCTGGCCCAGTAAGAAGGCATTATCCGCAGCACTCACGTCAAAACCGGGAATTCCTGGAGGGCCGTATTCAACCATATCTTTCAGAAAGTATAAGGCTTCGATCGATTCCGGGCTGTCAAAAATCGGCTCCCACTTGTCATCGAACACTTTTGCGCCATACGGATTCGCATGGGTCAGCCAGCCGGCTGTTGCTTGATGTCCGGATGCTCCGCGCATCGTGAGACCGTAGACACCATCTTCATTTTCATGGAAAAACTTAGCGAGTTCGCGGACCTCATCATAGGTTTCCGGAACCTTGAGATCGTATTTCTCGAAAAGATCCTTGCGATAGGCTAAAATACTGGTCTCAGCACTGAACGGCAGACCGTACAGTTTCGAACCGGGGCCGCCCATGTAAATCTTGGTGCCGCCCACACGCCCGGTATTATCGACGTAGGCCGGAATCAAATCATCGAAATCGTAACCCGGGATGACTGCACCCGGCTCCTCGAACATCGGACCTATTTCTGTCAGCATATTTCCGGCAACATATTCGGTTTTCCACATGCACACAAAGGAGATCACATCGTAATCGCCAATCGGCTTGCTCATTTCCAAAATCTGCTTGTCGTGTAATTTCATGTAATTGATTCGATCGATTTCAACTTTGATCCCAGTTTTTTTTGTAAATTCCGGTACCAATTCACCAATCGTATCATACGCTAAGTTTGGTGGAAAATTTGCTACAATTGTTGTGCCTTTATACTTCTGCCAATCAAAATCTTCGGCCATGATCTGGAACGGCGCAACAGCCAACAGAGCGATAATCAACAATCCCCACAAAATTTTCGTCATTTTTGACATAGTAAATCCTCCAAAGTATGTGTTGTTGAAATGATTCTCAGAGAAACTCGAACGTACGATTTCATGACTATGTTCTCCCGGGCAACACCTCCTTATAAACGATACTCTTCCAGCGCTTCATATACAGCCATGATGTTTTGAGGAGGCACATCATCCTGATAGTTATGAATCTGACAGCAGACGAAGCCTCCGCCAGGAGCCAGATCATCCAGGTGGCGTTTGACCTCATCTTTGACCTGCTGAGGCGTGCCGTTCGGCAGAATTCCCTGCGGATCGATTGCTCCGCCCCAAAAGGTGATGTCGTTGCCGAATTCTTGCTTCAGGCTTTTTGTATCCATGCCGGTTGCCGTATATTGAATCGGGTTCAAAATATCGATACCGATCTCGATCAAATCCGGAATCAGCTTGGAAATCGCGCCATCGGAGTGTAGAAATATGTACAGTTCACCTTTTGCCATCTTCTTGATGGAGGAGATCAACTTCTGGTGGCGGGGCTTGATGAGTTTGCGGTACATTCGGGGTGAGATGCGGGTTTTGGTCTGTTCGCCCAGGTCGTCGCCCAACCGAACGATTAATACCTCATCCCCCAACTCCTGCAATGCCATTTCCCAATATTGCAGTTGCAAATCCACCATTTTATCCATCAGATAACACGCCGCGTCAGGATTACCGGCCAGATCCAGATAGAAATTTTCATAGCCTCTGATGAAAAATGATCCGTCAAACACCTCGCTGCCGGTAATTCCCTCCATCAGCAGGGCACAGCCGGTACGAGCTTTTAACTCTTTCGCTCGTTCTTTTAAGCCCCGCAATCGTGCCGGATCTGCCAGATTGGGCCATGGAAAGGCTTTCAGGTCATCGATGGTGATATCAGTCGTCGTAATGGCGTTTTCACACAGATCGAAGTACTTGCCCTCAACCTTGTCTTTGCGCCATGTGACGCCCCATTCATCGACATAATAGTCGTACTGCTCATCTTCGCGCCGAACTCTAGGCGGCTCGTGAGGGATCAATCCTCGAACATCCACCTGAAACCGATCCAGTATATCATCATGAATCATAGCATCTTGCGGACGCTCGAACATGATCGGGAACTCCGTTTTCTCGATCCCCAAATAGTGAAGCAGGTTCTTATAGGCATTCACATGAATACCAGTTAATAAAGTTGCTCCAAAATCTAACGGGATACGATCGGGTTCTTGATGTTGCAGCGCTAATTTTACTCGTTCTTCAGATGTCATATTGTCACAAATTCTTTAAATAGCAAAATTAATTTATGTAAAAGTCATTACGATTGAAGTGACGGGTTGTACGTACCGATGACTCTGGCCCTCGTTTATACCCAAGAACTCCTTCAGCTTTTTCTCGATTTTGATATGCATCGTGGTATTGTTCATACCACCAATATCGAGAGGGACTCTGTCAGGCTCATCGAAGTGTAAACTTTTCAGAACCCGTTCTTTCGATCTGTATTCTTTCATATTCATTCAGAGACCTCTTTACGATTATGAGCATCCTTAACGTCTTTTTCACATCAACGAAAGATTTTATGTCATTTCTTTTTTTAGTGCCTTCAACCGCTCAATAAAGCGAAAATTTTGGCGCGATACCATCTCATCCAGAGATTTCACGGACCAGTCGTAGAAACCTTTGCCGGTTTTGGCCCCATAATCCTCATGCTTATATTTTTCCATCAGGAGTGCCTGGGGTTTTTGGGCATCGGAAAGCGATTCAAAAAGATAGCTCTGCACAGCCACCTGTAAATCGAGCCCGACCGAATCCATATATTCCATCGGCCCGATCATTGAATAACGCGGCCCCAGGCTGCTCATAATAACCTGGTCGATGTCCTCCGGGGTTGTTACTCCTTGTTCGACTAAATGAATGGCTTCCCGGAACATTGCATGCTGCAAACGGTTCCCGATATGACCGGCAATATCTTTTTTCAATACAACCGGGATTTTCCCGAGGGTTTTTAGAAACGCCACCGCAGTTCCAAGCGCTTCTTGAGCAATCTCGTTATGCGCCACTAATTCGACTAACGGGACTAAATAGGGAGGGTTCCAGAAATGTGCGACCAGCATTTTATCCTGGCGCTGGATACGCGCGCCAATGGCGTTTGGGGATAAGCCGGAAGTGCTGGACGCTAAAATCGTATGCGGCGGACAGCAGCGATCCAATTCGACAAAGAAATCCTGTTTAAGCTGGATATCTTCAAGAATGCCTTCAATCACCAGGTCGGCCTCTTTTACAGCCTCAGCCATCGATGTTTCGGTCCGTATTGAGCCGAGAATCCGATCGGTTTCCGATTGGGTGTACACGTCCGCTGCACCCAGAGCTGTCAGGTTTTTCCGAATCCTGGCCAGGCCGCGCTGAACGCTTTCTTCTGTGCGACCCAGCATAATCACCGGATACTCGAACATGGCACATAGCAATGTCACATCCGAACCGATCATCCCGGTTCCCGCTACCGTGATATTCTGAATTGTTCCTGATTTCATTATTGAGAAATTTGGATTGAGAAATTTGGACAGGATGGACAGGATAAGATTGCTCTACACATCGTGTTTATCCTGTCCATCCTGTCTAAAAATACCTTACAAAAATGCCGGGAACGGCAGATTATTGTCGTCAGTGAATGCGTCTTCGCCGCCTTTGGGATATTTATAGCGTTGATTGTCTTTATCGTCGGGATAGGTGAATTTGCCGCCGACCTGCCAGATGAAGAGTTTGAATTTGAGGCGGTATTGATTGAATTTGTACAACAATTCGAGCTCATTCGGGTCGATATGTTGGTTGGCCCACATATCGTAATGATAGGGGATCAACACATTGGAACGCAGGTTTTCTGCGACCCTCAGACAATCGGACGCGGTGATTTTATCGGTTGCGCCAGGGCCATTTTCACCGTAAGCCGTGAAGCACACATCGATATCGTGATCTTTGCCATGCTTGAAATAGCGATCTGAGAAGTGTGAATCACCGGTATGATAGACTGTGCCGCCCGGAGTTTTGATCACGTAGTTCAGGGCGCGTTCGTTCATATCCGGCGGCATTTTTCCGCGCATATCGCCATCTGGCGGCATCGTAATCAGGGCTGTGCGATCGAAGGCCTCCACTGCTGTCACTTCCACGTCTTTAAATGTATACACATCACCAAGTTGCAGTACGTGGGTCCGCTCCTTTGGCACTCCCCATTCCAACCATTTGTCCACACACAGCTTCGGCCCGACAAACATAGCATCGGTCAGTTTCACAGCGGCGGCAGCCACGTAGGGGTCTATGTGATCATCATGGATATGACTGGCGAATAATACATCCATTTTGGTGATCGCAAAGGGATCAATCACGATCGGGCTCATACGCAGGAACGGCGGCAGCGTCCTGGCTCCAGTCAAGCGGATAATCTGAAAATTTTTGATTTCTTCATAAGGAGGCTGTTTTTTGGTCGAGCGCCCGCGTCCTTCCCAAAAGTCGACAGTGAAGTTGGCTCCTCCCGGAGTTTTAAACCAGATGCCGGTACAGCCCAACCACCACATCACGAGTTTGCCTTCCGGCACGACCTCTGCATCAATTTCTTCATTGAGCCAGGTTCCCCATTCGGGAAATGTGTTCTGCAACCATGCATCACGATCCAATTCTTGAATATTATATGTCGCCATCATGTCCTCCTTTATTTAGCAGTTAGTGAAGTTGTTAACACTACAGTGCCAAACATCGATTGGCCCTATTTTACAGCAAATCAAAAAAATTAGAATTTTACTATTTACAAATTAGTATATTACTAACTAGTTTTAGAGATGCAGAATGCTACACTATTTGTCAAGAAAAAAATAGGAATGGGGAAGAATAATATATCTCATAACAGCAGAACAGATTGTTTTATAAATAGTTGTTGACATATAATTTCTTTTCACGTCTTGGTCTTTAAAAAATACTTGACAAATGATGAACAAAAATTACATACTAGTATAATACTTACTAATTATATATATGCATACGTTATCGTACGGTGTGACATGTAGCGCCGTCTGACTAAGCAGAAAAGAGGACAATATGAGTGATCCCCTGAAATATTTCGAACGGATTGAATTACAGGATCCCGCCGATGTGGTCATTCAACAAATCAAAGAATTGATCTCGTCCGGTAAATTAAAACCCGGCGATAGATTACCTTCAGAGCAGAAACTTGAAGAACGCTTTGGCATCTCGCGTGCAATCATTCGACGAGCGCTCAAACGACTGGATGCGTACGGCATTGTGAAAACAGTTCCGCAAAGCGGAACGTATGTGGCCGGTCTGGGAGTCGATGCGCTTGCCGGTATGCTGGCCAATATTTTAGAGCTGGAAGAAAAGGATTACGATTCGCTTGTGGAGACACGATATGCGCTGGAAATTTATGCGGTGGAATTAACCGCCGCGAATATTTCCGACAAGTGTCTTTTGGAACTTGAGACAGTGCATAGAGATTTTAGCCAGCAAGTCAAGCGGGGTATTGCGAATCTTGGCGAAGATCTCGTCTTTCATATCAAAATTGCCGAATATTCGAAAAATGCTATCCTCAAAGTTTTGATCACGTTGCTGGCCTCGGATTTAATCAAAATCAATAGAGAAGTAGAAGAGCATCTGGGGAAAAAAAATTTTTTAAAACGGCGGGAAATGGCTGTGCAGGAGCATGAAAATATTTTGAATGCGATCAAAGCCAGAGATCCTGAAAAGGCCGTCCTGGCTATGAAATTCCATTACAATCAGTCACAGGAATTTATCACGAATGTCAGAAAAATGATGCAGGTATAAACATCAAAAAGACATGAAACCACGAAGGAGTACAAAGGTTCACGAATCGGAAAGACGTACCCATGGGGTAAAAAATGCCAGGTCATCGTTCCTGTTTTCTATAGCGCCGCAACCTTGTTCGTAATTTTTGTTCCGTGCACATGCCGGCTGCATCTGTCATAGCCCGGTCCCAACCCCGTCAGGGTTACAATTCATGTAGGATTGCTATCTGGGATGCACTTTTGGAGGAATGGCTGACAAACAGAGGGATAAAAAGGAAGGGGCGCTCAATTGAACGCCCTTACTCCTCAAACTAAGCAAGATGGGTCCCTCCTTCGTGGTGGGGCCCATCACTGTTACTGCCTATTATTCTTCGCCTTCAGGTTTTGGGATAGAACCGGACAAAATTCCCTCCTGGGCTTTTGCAACAGCATCTTTCATCTCCTGTGTCGCTGACTCGGAGAAGATAACCTCAATAATCCCCTCGCTCAGACCAGAGGTCACGATGTCTGCTTTTAATGCACCTTTGACGAACTCGCCGACCACGTAGAGGTAGAGCTGATCGTATTTATAAATGACACTGCCCGGAATCATTGCCGGATCGGTGTCGTTCTGATTGCTCGCAAAACCGATGAATTTTTTACCAGCTTCCTGAGCGGCCGTTAAGGTTCCCAATCCCGCCTGATTGGCGTAGGCGAACAAGACATCAGCCCCGCCTTCGACCATTGACACGCCGATCTCTTTGCCTTTGGCAATATCAGACCAGGAGTTGGCATAGGCCCGAATCGCTTTCTTGAAATTCGGATTTACGCTTTTGGCCCCGGCAGTCACGCCGTTCAGCGTATCGATCATCAAGGGATTCGGGAAGCCGCCCATCTCGCCGATAATACCTGATTCTGTCGACAACCCAGCCAACACACCGGCTAAATAACCGCTTTCCCATTCACGAATGGTCACACCAGTCAAATTTTTGCCATTTGTTTTAGCGCCATTGACGATCAGGTAATGCGTGCCCTCATACATCGGCGCAATAGTTTCCGCTGCATTGTCAAACTGCGTTCCGGCGGCGATCACCAGATCGTACCCACGTTCGCCATAGTTTCTGAATGTGGATTCGAAATCCGATTGCTGAACGTTTTCGATATACTCGATATTCGTGCCGAGTTGTTCGTTGCAGGCTAACAACCCGCTATAGTTTGTCGCATTCCAACTCTGATCGTTAATTGGGCCGGGCAGCACCAGTACGGCTTTATAATCTTTCGCCTCTTTTGCTTCCACACTCCCTGTCATTGCCAGAACTGCAACCAGAACCACCACTATCAGCTTTCCTAGTTTCATCATATTTTCCCCCTATGGACCGTCTGAGAAATAACATGTTACAAATGTCTGGGCCCCCATCTTGGACACATTGTACAAATTATTTCTAAGATGATCCATGGAACTACAGGAATTGAGTATAAGCAAGAATTGTCCGGTCTCATTTCATCATACCGGAAAAGTGTTCAACTCATACTCTTCCTTTTATAATAACATATTGATACGGTTTCTACACACTCTCCTCAGCGAAGACTCTATATAGTCCCCTATCGCCAAACTCAAGAAAAAAGTTTACTTTTTTTCGTATGGTGTCGCTAATGAAGCAGGAGCAACGGATTTTCGGCTCAGGAGCAGGGTCGCAACGATTGTCACCACGTAGGGAGAGGCCAGAAGCAATTCGTATGGAATAAGCTCGATTCCGGCAGTCAGCACACGTGTTGATAACGCATCGGCAACTCCGAAGATAAGAGTCGCCATCATAATACGGACAGGATGCCATCCGCCGAAAATGACAGCGGAAAACGCGATAAATCCCCGTCCGCTGATAATATTGTTGGTAAACACATTCAGATAGGCCAACGAATAGAATGCCCCGCCGAGTCCGGCCATGACGCCGCCGATGATCATGCCGATATAGCG
>PDWI01008131.1_pt1 | contig 12450 bp, 8 predicted proteins | sample 1430891 | NCBI WGS metagenome assembly PDWI01 (sample SAMN01162508, study PRJNA174530) | Oral metagenome, whole genome shotgun sequencing project. | biome: Marine environment; feature: Marine mammal; material: Swab sample of the gingival sulcus; isolation source: swab sample of gingival sulcus... | reverse complement strand
ACAAAACGGGAGTTAGAATGAAGACTGCTTCGTAATTCTTCAACATAAACTGAATTATTTTATAATTATTAAAAAATTGTTCGCCTGCAAAGATACAAATAATACCTAATATACACAAGTACTGAACCTTATAAATCCGTTTAATAACATTAAGGACTAGAGTTTGCGTAGTAAAACTACCTAAAACAATTCTTTCTTAGGTCTAAAGAAATCTATGACACGCAAGCAGAAATCGCCCATTCTTCCTAAGAAAGGACCTGCCCTATCAATGGTCTTATTTTCTTGACTAAATACGACAAATCGGAACCCTCACAGAGAGACTTATTCTTTAGTTCAAATACCACAAATCAGAACAGTCGCAGACCGCAGCCACAGGCTGTTTTTAATACTCTATTTATCAAGGACTTATAAGTACCCTTAGTTTGTTAAAAATTTCTCCCCAAAAACTTTTCAAAGTTTTCCGTGTAACTTCAAAAAGTTTTTGGGAAAACTCATTTGACTATTCCCTCATACTTTCTAAACTTAGCCGAATATCACAAATCGGAACACCCACAGGGTGATTTATTTAGCAGATACGACCTAACTTCAAAAGTTAATAATTAAGAATTATTTTAGCGTAAGGCAACTTTTAATTGGCTAGGGACGACCTTCGGTTCATCATTCAAAACTCATAAGAGATAATCGCTGTTAGTCTTTAAGACTAAGCTTATCGTTGTGCAAACGTTCGCTAAGTTCTTGTAAGAAAACCTGTATCAGTTTCTGGAGTTTACCCTCTATCTCCAAACCTTGTCCCTTGAGGTTATTTTTTAGATAGCGGTCTTGTTTGTAATTGAATAGGCTGAAGACTTTTTCTCCGTCAAACTGAAGGACATAATCGCCTTGTATAAGCTGATAGCTACTACCTAAGCTGTTGTAAGCAAAGTGAGTTTCGTCGGGATTAAACATATTAGAACCAAAACGAACTAATCCTCTATCTAAACCCATTAAGTCAAGCATTGTGGGGAAGAAATCTAACTGCGAAACGACCGTTTCACTATCCGAACCGACGAGTTCGCCTCGTGGGTCAAAGAAGACAAAAGGAATGCTAAACGCTCCGATTGAGTTTTGATACTCTTTGAGATGAGGTGTAATCGAATGGTCTGCCACAATAACGAAAAGACTATTCTCGTACCACGGCTCTTTCTTTGCAGACTCAAAGAAACGACTTAAGGCATAGTCCGAATAAGGAATGACACGATGAAAACCAGACTCTGGAGTAGGAGGAAAACGCTTTTCGTACTCCTTAGGAACATCAAAAGGATGATGCGAAGAAGCAGTAAACTCTGTAGCGAAAAAAGGCTCTTTGAGTTTGCTCAGTTCTTGCGACATATATTGCAGAAAGGGTTCGTCCCAAATCCCCCACCTTCCGTCATATTGACTATCATCACCAAAATCTTCCATTCCATAATAACGCTTGTAGGAGAGATTACGAGCCATTGCGTCAAAATGCATTGAGCCTGTAGGAGCGTTGTGAAAGAAAGCAGTTTCATAATCTGCCTCATTAAGGTATTCGGCAAGGGAATTGATTTTATTTGTAGCGTAAGGCGTCGCAATATAGCTTTCATTAGGCTTAGGTACAGATGCTATTAGGGCGGGAAGTGCATCAACAGAGACTCCTCCATTAGAAAAAGCTCGTTCAAAATAAAAACTCTTGCTCATCAAGCTGTCCAAAAAAGGTGTATAACCTTTATATCCCTCAACATCTTGATTGAGCTTGCCAACCCATTCTTTAGCACAGCTTTCCCAAATAATAAGCACGAGATTACGTCCCTTAAATTTGGCAAAGAGAGGAGAACGTTTTTGCTCTTTAGTTACAGGGTTAAATATATTATTTGCCTCTTCTTTAGACATATAATGATATATGGGGAAACTTTCATTTGAGAGCAAACGTATCATCACAAAAGGCGTATTTAGTACCATAAGACCCTGACGAGGATTAGCCGAAGTATAAGCCAAGGCAGCCACAGGACGCATCGGACGATCATCTCCAAAGCTCCCTCGCATTGCTCCAATACTTAAGTAAATAACTAAAATCAGTAAGCACGTTTTACTGAAGTAGTAAGAGCTCCTTCCCATAGAAAGGCTTTGAGCCTTGAAGAGCTTTAGTTCATCAATGCGACGATATGAGTAGATTAAGCCAAAGATTAGAATAATGCCTATAAGAGTAATGTGCCAATAGTCCCAAAAGAAACCAAGAAAATTAAGCGGATTTTCGTTCCCAAATTCGGTAAAAACGCTAGTTGTAGTGCGTCGCCCTGTAAAACGAGAGTAGATAACATCGCCCAAGTTGAGGATAATCGCCACGATATTAACAAGCAAATATGCCCATTTAGCGAGACGTCTTTGTTTAGGTAGAAACTTCTCCGAGAGAGGGAATAGCAGAATAACCGCAAAAAGAAGATTGGTATAAGCAATCGCCGAGAGGTCAAAGCGTAAGCCTCCTAGCAAGATATTTAAGAAGTTTGCTCCGCTCTCAATGGCAAGGCTATCTTGATTGTAAAAGAAAAATACAAGGCGACAAACAAAATAAATAAAGAGAATAAGTAGGATTTGTAGTGTGAAATTAAAGTAAGTATTGGCGTTTAAGCTAAATTTCTTATTGTTCATTTCGTTTTATAATAATTATTATTTCTTAAAGGCGTAGATATTTTCAATCAGGCGGACAACTTTGAGGGCTTCGTTGAGCGTGCAAACTTCGGCTTGCTCGCCGAGCATATCGGCTACAACGTTTGCTATAACGTGATGATGATTCTGAGCCGAACCGCTATAAGCTCCATATTGATTGCCTTGCACTTCCTCAATATCGCTTGGCAGTTCAACGCCTTCTACCTCGCAATGCTCAATAGTATTGAGGAATGCTCCCCCCACTTTTACAGCACCTTTTTCGCCTAATATCGTCATCGCAACCTCCAAATTTCGCCCATAGACGGCAGTAGAATAGAAGATTTGCCCTTGAGCTTCCTCCTCTGTGTGGAATAGTACACGACCACTATCCTCAAAGTCTATTAAACCTTGATGATTAAAGTTTTGAAAGCTTGCTCCGTCAATTTTTAGCTCTCCGAAAAGCCACGTCAGCAAATCCAAGAAATGCGAATACTGCGTATAGAGCGTTCCGCCGTCTAGCACCTTATCTCCGTGCCAACTATCGGGCGTGTAATAACGTTCGTCCCTATTCCACAGGCAGTTAAGCTCAATAGAATAAATCTTCCCCAAGGCTTGCTTACGCATCAATTCCTTGAGCCATTGCGAACTTTGGCTGTATCTATTCTGAAGGACAGAGTAAATCTTCAGCCCTCGCTCCTTGGCAAGTTGCTCTAGGATAGCTCCCTCTTCGCTCCTCAGTACGACAGGTTTCTCAATAAGCACGGAATGCCCTGCTTTCAGAACCGCCGAACTAAGGGAAAAATGCAGTCCATTAGGCACGCAGATACAAGCAATGTCAAAGGCAATGTCCGAAGCGAGCAAATCCTCTAGTGAAGCAAAAAAAGGCAAGTTTGGATAGAGTTCATCTAGTCCAAGGCTTGCTTTAGCTTTGAGGTCGCATTGAGCCACAAGTTCGGCTCGTGGGTCTTGCTGTATTTTCTCCGAATGGCGTTTGCCGATGTGTCCACAGCCGATGACTGCAAAACGTATCTTTTTGTTCATTTCTTGCTTCTTTATGGTGCTAATCTCCTTTAATAAGGCTAGCTTCTCCTAATATATCCCCACAAATGTAAGCGATTTTTACTTGCTCTCCAAGAAGCAAGGGCAAGGACTTTTAGTTCTAGGCTTTAGCACTGAAGCATTTCTCTTAAAATTTGACACAACTGCCCCCTAGCCTAAGCAGAAAGCAAAAGCTATTTATCTGAGTAATGTCCATAAGTGGAAACGATGTATATCTCCACGATGTCGTCTTGGATATGGTACACGAGGCGATGTTTATGAGAGATACGCCGAGACCAATAGGGACGCAAGTCGCCTGTTAAAGCTTTAGGTTTGCCTCTTCCTTGGCGAGGGTTTGAACTTAATTCGTGAAGCAGAGAGGAAAGCTTGACAAATACCTTTGGTTCGCTTTTCTTAAGTCTGCTTATTCCAGCTTTGGCTAAGTCCGAAAAGACAAGTTTATAAGGCATCTAAGAAGCTATCTAATTCCGCCTTACTGCTAATAGTAGTGCTTTCGCCCTTATCTATTTGCTCCTGTGAATGTTTGAGCATATCAGCAAACTCTTCACGAGACATCATTATTTTTAGTTCCATAATTACTTTAGTTTGTCATTTATATGGACAAAGATATATGTTTTTTATAAAATAAACATAAAAAGCCCTATGCTTACTTTTTTTAAGCTAAGGGAAATGGTTCAGATTTCACTCCCTTGTGAAATCTTTTTCATTCCGCTGTGAAAAGTTTTTCACCACGGAGTGAAATGAAATTTTTTGCAGAGCTTTTTTCCATTTGTAAGCAGAAGAAAAAGAAAAGGCTTAGATAACTTTTGTCATCTAAGCCTCTTCCGAAATGATTATGTACTTAAGTTGTGAGCTGATTATTGCTCCATATCAGAAGGCATAATGCAAGCACAGAAAGCAGGAATGAGGTTTCTATCACCGAAACCATTATCTACACGTGCTACGTTCAGCCAAAACTTATTCTCCTTGAGGTAAGGAAGCGGATAAACTGCCTTGCTACGAGGATAACTATGCGTCCATTCGTCCGCCACAACTTCGTATTCAGGGTGAGGAGCATTCTTCAGAACGTTGTCGTCTTTATCTGCTTTGCCTTCCTTAACTTCCTGGATTTCTGACCAAATGCAGTCCATTACCTCAAGGAAACGGTCAATCTCTGTTTTGCTTTCGCTCTCTGTTGGCTCAATCATTAACGTGCCGTGTACAGGGAAAGAAAGCGTTGGAGCGTGGTAGCCAAAGTCCATAAGACGTTTAGCGATGTCGTTCTCATCAACGCCACAAGTGTCACGAAGTTTGCGGCAATCAAGGATAAGTTCGTGCCCTACTCGTCCCGTTGCTCCCGTGTAAACGATGCCATAAGTATCTTTTAGGCGAGTAGCCATATAATTAGCGTTGAGGATAGCCCTACGTGTAGCGAGCTCTAAGCCTTTCGTTCCGAGCAGACGGATATAAGCGTAACTTACCACATCTACGCCTGCACTACCATAAGGCGAAGAAGCTACGACATTATCCTCATCGCTTACGTATTGGAAGAGGCAATGCGTTGGTAGGAATGGTTCTAAAGTTCGTGTTGCACAGATAGGACCACTACCTGGGCCTCCGCCTCCGTGAGGGATAGCGAAAGTTTTATGTAGGTTCAAGTGGCAAACATCTGCTCCAATAAATCCTGGGTTGGTTAGTCCAACTTGAGCATTCATATTCGCTCCGTCCATATACACCAAAGCTCCACAATCGTGAATACGCTTACATAAGTCTATGATGTTCGTCTCAAAAATGCCGTGTGTACTTGGGTAAGTAATCATCATTGCTGCGAGCTCGTCTTTATGTTCTTCCGTTTTCTTCATAAAGTCGTCCCAATCCACGTTGCCCTGTTCATCACAAGCCACAATCACACATTTATAACCGCATTGAACGGCAGAGGCTGGGTTTGTGCCGTGTGCCGAAGCAGGCAGTAAAACTTTAGAGCGATGTCCTTGACCATTAGCTTTATGATAAGAACGAATCGTTCTAAGTCCTGCATATTCTCCCGCAGCACCTGAATTAGGTTGCAGAGAAACGGCTGGAAGTCCTGTGATTGTTCCGAGCAACTGCTTTAGATTTTCAAGAAGTTCAAGCGTCCCTTCTACTTGCTCTTTAGGTGCATAAGGGTGAACGTTGCAGAAAGCAGGGTTGCTTAGTGGCATTACTTCGCTTGCAGCGTTGAGCTTCATCGTACACGAACCAAGCGAAATCATTGAATGAGTAAGCGAAATATCTTTGCGTTCAAGACGCTTCATATAACGCATCATCTCTGTCTCTGTGTGATATTTGCTGAAAACATCATAGGCGAGGAACTGAGAAGTGCGGAGGAATGAGCGATTGATTGCGATACCTGTTTCGCCCACTTCGTCGTTGAAGTTGCTATCCTTATCCAATGCTCCTGCGAAGATGTAGCAAAGGACGCCCAAGTCTGTCTCAAGCGTTGTCTCATCAAGGCTTAATTGTACTAGATTTTCTTCTTGAGGATAGTAGAAGTTTACACGACATTCTTCAGCAATCTCTTTCATCTTATCTCGGTTAGTTCCTTTGGGAAGCTCAAGCAATAAAGTATCGAAGTAGTCAGCGTGGCGAACTTTGTAGCCTAGCTCTGTAACCTTCTTCGCCACAAAGCTTGTATATGAATGGATACGGCGAGCGATATTCTTCAGCCCTTCCGCTCCGTGATAGGCAGCATAGAAAGAAGTCATCGTAGCAAGCAAAGCCTGTGCTGTGCAGATATTACTTGTGGCACGCTCACGCTTGATGTGTTGCTCTCGTGTCTGCAGAGCAAGGCGATAGGCTTCCTTGCCCATTCTATCCTTACTCAAGCCGATAATACGACCGGGGATTGTACGCTTGTAGTCCATACGGCAAGCGAAATAGCCCGCAGAAGGTCCTCCGAAATACATTGGGATACCGAAGCGTTGTGAAGAACCAAAGCAAATGTCTGCGTTCCATTCCCCAGGGGGAGTAAGCATTACTAAGCTCATTAGGTCGGCAGAGACAGCAACTAATGCCCCTACGCTATGCACTTTTTCTACAAAAGCTTTGTAATCAGAAACAAGACCTTCGCTATTAGGATATTGGATAATCGCACCAAAGAAACTGTCATCTAGTTCGGCTGTTTTGTAGTCGCCTATTACGATGTCCATTCCTTGAGGAATACCACGTGTCTTAATCACGTTAATAGTGCTTGTAAAGACTTTTTCATCTACGAAGAGCCTATTCGCTCCTGCTTTCGCCTTAGCTTTTGGACGCTCGTTGAACATCAGCATTGCTGCCTCGGCAGCTGCTGTTGCCTCATCAAGCAAAGAGCAGTTAGCAAGCGGAAGAGCCGTTAGGTCTGTAATAAGACTTTGGAAATTAAATAAGGCTTCCAAGCGACCTTGTGAAACCTCTGCTTGATAAGGCGTGTAAGAAGTGTACCAAACAGGGTTCTCTAGCACATTGCGAATGATAACGGGCGGTGTAACGCAGTCGTACCAACCTTGTCCAATATATGAAGTAAATACTTCATTCTTAGAAGCAAGGTCTTGAATATGCTCTGCGAACTCACGCTCGGTCATAGCCTCGGGTAGGTCAAGAGGCTCTTTCAAGCGAATATTCTCAGGTAAGGTTTGTGCAATCAGCTCATCAATAGACTTTACGCCAACTGCCTTGAGCATTTCGTTTGCTTCTTGTTCATTGCTCCCCACGTGTCTGAGGGAAAAATTGTTTGTATTCATACTCTTTTTAATTATTACACTAAATAAGGATTATTGTTTGCTTCGTATTCAATGCTTGTCGCTCCGCCGTGTCCTGTATAAACGACCGTCTCCTTTGGTAGGCTCATCAGATTCTTACGGATTGCTCTTATAAGTTGGTCATAATTACCGCCCCAAAGGTCTGTCCGCCCAATGCCTCCATTGAAGAGCGTATCGCCCACAATCACAAAGTTTGCCGACTGACAATAGAAAACCACGTGCCCAGGGGAATGCCCTGGGACATCTCGCACTTCAATCGTCGTATTGCCAAAACTTAGCCTATCGCCTTGCGAAATTGGGTCGTAACGCTCCATTGGAACATCTTCGTATTTCAAGCCTGACATTCCAAAGAGTGGCACTTGTTCGCTCGGAGTAGGCATTGTAAATTCATTAGGATTAGCGTAAAGCTTAATATCTTTCCACTGACGCACCGCCCAAGCATTGCCCCAAGCGTGGTCGAAATGCAGGTGTGTATTCAGCAGAAGTTTCGGCGTTAAATTATTTTCTGTACAGAAATCCAAGAGTCTTTGCTCCTCAATAGCATTCATACAGCCACAATCCACAATGGCAGCTTCCCCTGTCTCGTCATAGATAACGGCGGTATTCACCTGCACGGTATTGAAAGCAAATATCTTTACTTGAGTCATATATTTTTCTTGTTAAACAATCCAAATTTATAAGGGTAGGTAAACGGCTTTCTTCGTTTTGAAGAACTCTTCCTCAAAGCTTGGGTACAAATCTAGTATCTCAACTTGAGATTTATACTTATGAGTTTCGCTCGTTAGGTCGCCGCCCTTGAGACAAACCAAGCCATTAGGCAAACCATTCTTTTGCTCTTTGCTGATAAGATGTTTAACAAGTGGTACAAGTTCATCTAATCGCATTACGGCACGGCTCACGACAAAGTCAAACTTTTCGTCCTTAATGCCCTCGCCTCTTGCGTGGAGCGTTCGCACATTCTTCAGCCCTACGCTGTCCGCAACTGCTTGAGCTACCTTAACTTTCTTACCGATACTATCTACCAAAAGGAAATCAACCTCTGGGAACATAATCGCAAGTGGTATGCTAGGAAAACCGCCCCCACAGCCAAAGTCCAAGACCTTTGAGCCGTCCTTGAAGCGTAACATCTGCGTAATGCCAAGAGCGTGCAAGACGTGATGTGTATAAAGCTCGTCTATATCTTTGCGAGAAATCACATTGATTTTGCTATTCCAATCACGATACAAGCCGTCAAGCATAGCGAACTGACGCTCTTGCTCCGCCGTGATATTCGGGAAATACTTCTTGATGATTGTTACGTCGCTCATTACTTTTCTTTTTTGATGATACGAGCAATTGGACTGTCTTCCTTCACGAGGTTCTGAATCAATTCGTAAGGAATTGCCAAAGTTGGAGCACCCAAAGCATAAGCCCCAATCTCATAATTATTAAACTGATACACAAGATTATGCTTCGTCAAATAGAAGTTTCCATTAGGTTTGACGCTTTCCATTGATTGCCACATTGGTTCTTCTGGGTCGTAAGACTCATATTCTTTCTTCATCTTTTCAATCAAATGCTTTGTAAAGATGACTTCAAAATCCCCTCTATTAGCTTCATCAAAGAGGTCTGCCTCAGTGATAACTTCTTTCTTCGCTCTATCATAAACCAAATAAGAGTACGCTCCCATTCCGTGAGCTCCTCCGAGATAAGCATAATTGTAATACTGAATTGAAACGACATTGTCGTCAGCATACATCAAAGCATTCTCATTAAAGAAATTATAGTCAGGATAAGCTCCCCAAGTAGGATGTTCAGGACGAGGGATACTCGCTTTAGCAGAGTCAAGCTCTACGACACCAAGAGCCTTATCATCCTCATCAATAGAACTATAAGCCATAGCTTTTAACAGGCTATCAGGGTTGACATTAGCAAGGCTATCGCCGAAATATCTCTGTAAATTTAGACGAGCCAAAATAGAGTCATTCTTAGGGAAAAGAAAACTTTGCTCTATATCATAGCGAATACTATCGTTATTGATTGCTAAGACGGCTTCGTAGTGGAGGGAGTCCCAAGTCAAAGCTTCGCCCTCCCCTTGCTGAGCTTTTTGCCCACCAAAACAAGAGCTTAAGAGCGTCATTGTCGCCAGACAGAGGCTCACATATTTGATTAACTTCTTCTTTAACATAATGATAAATCTAATGTATTTCTATTAGATAACAAATATACGATATTTTTCTAGTAGCTATTCATAATAGGATTTATTTTTGCTTAAACTTTGGTAAATAAATCAGCCTGTAGCAAGCCCTCAGCTGGTGTTCCGATTTGTTATATTTGACTAAGTTTGGAAGGTGTGTGGGAATACTCAAAAAAGTTTTCCCAGAAACTTTTTGAACTTACACGGAAAACTTTTCAAAGTTTTTGGGAAGAAATTTTTAACAAACTAAGGATACTTATAAGTCCTTGATAAATAGAGAATTAAAAATAGCCTGTGGATGCGGTCTGCAACTGTTCCGATTTGTGATATTTGAACTAAAGAATAAGTCTCTCTGTGAGGGAGATTTGTAAGATTTTGTGAAGGAAAAAGCTGGGGATAAGGGATTAGTTTATAGTTTTTCTTTGTCGCACCGAATACAAAATGCGAGAGCATTTTGACTCCTGCTGGGAAGAGGTTTAGATTTGTTGTTTAAGCAAATAAAATGTATTTTTGAGTATTATACAAACAAAGCAAAGAGACAGATGAAAGCAATTAACCTTAAATCGCTTATTGATGCAGAGCAATTAGGCAAAGAACTCTACTATAAATACTTAGATTACTTTGGCTTAAGCGTTAAGACTGCGAATAGACGGCAAGGCATTAAACCACACGAACTAAGCACAATCAAGGCTTTGGTTCGAAATTTGTCGGAAATCGCAGGCGAAGCTTTGCCCTTGCTCCTTGAAGATTTCTTTGTCGGTTATAAAATCCCTCAGATTGGGAAAGAATTTGATTTGCTTCGCTTTGGGCAAATAGAGGGAGAGAAAACTTTGATTAACATTGAGCTAAAGTCGGAAAGCACAGAAGAACGCATTCTTGAACAGCTCCTCAAAAATCAATATTATCTGAGCTTTATGCATCACGAACTGAAGCTCTTTAGTTATAATCAAGCGAGCAACACGCTGTATAAGTTAGAAAATAATCAACTCCAAGAATTAGAGGGCTTTACAGAATTATATTTGCTTTTATTTAGGCATCAGTCTATGGCAATTGATAATATCAACAAGCTTTTTGACCCAGCCAATTATCTCGTTTCGCCTTTTAACGCTACGGATAAATTTCTTTCAGGGGAATACTTCCTCACAGGACATCAAAAAGATATTAAAGAGAACCATATTATCCCTCAGATTATCAAGTGCAAACCAAAATTTATGGCGGTTACAGGGGGAGCAGGAACGGGAAAAACGCTCCTAACTTATGATATTGCTAAAACTCTTAAAGCTTTAGGTAAAAGAGTTTTAATCATACATTGTGGCGAACTAAATGAGGGGCAAAAAGTGCTTAGAGCCAATGATTGGGAGATTATTTCGGTTAGGCTTTTGCACGAGCTTAGGCTAGCAGATTATGAACTTCTGATTATTGATGAGGCTCAAAGGCTTAAGAAAGAGGAGTTTAATTGGCTCAAAGAAAAGGTCAATGCAGAGGTTCATTGTCAATGTCTATTCTCTTATGACGCTTTGCAATGGCTCAGTACGGAAGAGCGTAAGACCGCAATTATCAAAGATATAGGGCAAATTGCGAGCTATCAGGCGGGGCTGACGGACAGAATTAGAACAAATCCTGAAATTACGAGCTTCATCAAACGTCTACTTAACATTAGGGCAACGAAAATTAGTCATTTCCCTTACCCTAATATCAAGCTCCATTATGTGGCTAGTCCCGAAGAAGCTAAACTCCTAATGCTCAAGCTTAAACAAAATCAATGGAAGCTTGCAAACTATACGCCCTCTAGCCATATTCCTTTCTCCTACGAAAGATATATGCTTGCCGAAGAAAAGGATAACGCTCACACAATTATTGGGCAAGAATACGACAAGGTTGTCGCCGTACTTGATGAAAGTTTTTATTACAATGAAGCAGGAACGCTGACAATAAAAAGCAAAGAAAAGCACGATACATACTACGACCAAGAACGAATGCTCTACCAAATTCTAACGAGGGTACGCAAGGAATTAGCCATTATTGTCATCAATAATCCAATCGTGCTTAGTCGTTGCTTAGCGATTTTGCTTCAATGATTTAGGGAAACATTAGAGAGATAAAAAAAAAGCATTGTCAGAACTTTCGTTTTGACAATGCTTTTTTATTTGATTTATTATTCTATGAAATAAGCCATTAGCCTGTAGCGAGAGGGGGGCTCGAACCCCCGACCTCTGGATTATGAATCCAACGCTCTAACCAGCTGAGCTATCTCGCCAAATCATTCTTCAAGCAAAGATAATAGCTTTTGTATAAATCACAAAAAGAACAAAGACAAAAAAGAGTTGTATCTTATTTAGATACAACTCTTTTTTATGCTTATTAAGTCCTTAGACTTACTTCTTCAAACGAGCTTTATATACTTCGTAAGCGATAGGAGTCGCTACGAATAGCGTACAATAAGTACCGAAGATGACACCTAGCAAGATAACGAAAGTAAAGCTACGCATTGACGCTCCTCCAAGAGCAAATACAATCAACATTACAAGTAATGTAGTGAACGATGTATTCAAAGTACGAGAAAGCGTTGCGTTAAGAGCGTTGTTAATCACTTCGCCACGCTCTCTATTTGGATACAAACCTACCTCTTCACGGATACGGTCGAAGACAATCACCACGTCGTTAATCGCATAACCAATAATTGCCAAAACCGCAGCAATGAAGTTCTGATCCACTTCCATTGTAAATGGCATTACCTTCCAAAGTAGTGTGTAGATTGAGAAGATAATCAGAGTTGTAACCGTAACAGAAGCGAATGCTCCGATAGAGAATGCA
>PDWI01008130.1_pt1 | contig 12451 bp, 6 predicted proteins | sample 1430891 | NCBI WGS metagenome assembly PDWI01 (sample SAMN01162508, study PRJNA174530) | Oral metagenome, whole genome shotgun sequencing project. | biome: Marine environment; feature: Marine mammal; material: Swab sample of the gingival sulcus; isolation source: swab sample of gingival sulcus... | reverse complement strand
CATTTTTTAGGAGAGGTGCCAGAGTGGTAATGGAGCAGATTGCTAATCTGTCATCGGGCAACCGATGCCGGGGTTCGAATCCCCGTCTCTCCGCTTTTTGACCTACGGGGTGTAGCGTAGCCCGGTTATCGCGCCTGCTTTGGGAGCAGGAGGTCGCAGGTTCGAATCCTGCCACCCCGACAAAAATCAAGGAACTTCATTTTGGAGTTCCTTTTTTTTATTATTATAAATCCTTGTTTTAACAAACTATGAACTTATCAGAACGAATTAATACATTTAGTAAATTAGGGCTTTTTCTATCACAATTTAATGAAGGTAAAGTAAACACACAATTACCAATAGAGGACACTCTAAATCAAAATTGCTTTGAGGCTTTGCAAATGCAAATAGCACGAGCCCACGAATACAACGGCTGGTTTACAAAAGACAATCTTCTGAAAGCTATTAAAAACTGGTCAGACGCTCTTTCGGAAGACAATTTAAAACAATGGACAAAGGGTTACATTTTTAACAATTCCGCTAAAACAGTTGCAGTTATAATGGCTGGAAACATTCCTTTAGTTGGGTTTCACGATTTCTTATCCGTTCTTATATCAGGAAATAAAATCATCGTCAAACAAGCCTCTAATGACTCATTATTACTACCAATATTAGTTAAGTTTTTAGAGGGGTGCTCTGCAGAATTTAAAAACTCTATTAAATTAGTAGATTCTCTAAAAGATGAACAATTTGACGCTATCATCGCGACAGGAAGTGATAATACGGCTCGTTATTTTGAGTATTATTTTAAAAAATATCCTCATATCATCAGAAAAAACAGAAACTCCGTAGCCGTTCTTACTGGAAATGAAACAGAAGAAGAACTAAAAGAATTAGGAAATGACATTTTCCAATACTTCGGCTTAGGTTGTCGTAGTGTTTCTAAATTGTTTGTCCCTAAAGACTACGATTTTAATCCTTTTTTCAAGGCCATTTACTCTTTTAAAGATATTATCAACCACAAAAAATACGAGAATAATTACGATTACAACAAGGCTGTTTACTTAATGAGTTTATTCCAACTTACAGAAAATGGCTTTTTGATGTTGAAAGAAGATACTGCATATTCTTCACCTATTGCTACTCTTTTTTATGAATATTATGAGGATTTAGAACTTCTGAATCAACGTTTACAAAATGATTCCGAAAAAATACAATGTATTGTGAGTAAGGCAAAAATTGATAAAGCCATTAACTTCGGCGAAACCCAAAAACCAAAATTATGGGATTATGCTGATGATGTTGATACTCTTGATTTCTTAACAAAATTATAAAACTAAAAAACTCCTTATAAACTTGAATATTTATAAGGAGTTTTTATTTAGCATCTACCTATAGATACTCGACTTATTTATAATCAATTTGCAACAATTGCAACTTATCGTCATTATTAGCTATTAAAACAGCCTTTTTTCCATTGACTTTTATAAACCTTGCATCTTTTACATTTCCATATGCCCACAGATTTGTTTGATGATTAGGGATAACACGATACTTTCCATCTGAATAAGTTAACAATACACCATAACTTGCATCGTTTCGTGGGGTTTCCACTTCAGATTCGTGTAAATTACCCAACAATATGATTTCTCCTTGCGAATCATTATCTAAATCACCTACTAAAATTCGATTCACAGAAGACAACTGCACCTTGTTCTCAAATGGTTTAAAAACGAACTTACCTCCCTCATTCAACAATAAGGATGTAGCAAAATCAGTGGCTTTACACTTTATTCCCTGTTCTAACTTCTCTCCATAAATCTCATCTATATTCGCTGAACCATAATCATTATAAGTTTTGAATTTCTTTTTAATAAAAGGCATTTGTCCTGAAGAACATTCTCTACCTCTTACTGGATACACTTGATTTTCCTGACTATACCCCAACACAATATCCTCAGTTCCATTATTATCAAAATCATTCAAATACAAATAGAATGGTGTTTTAAAACTCGCCTTATACTTATAATTCAAACCTAAATTACCAGCAATTAAATCCAAATCTCCATCTTTATCAACATCAACGGCTTCTACCGAACTCCACCAACCTACGTTTTTATCCAATCCATATTTTTTGGTTTCATTTTTAAAATTGCCTTTATCATTAATAAAAATATTAACCGTACCCCACTCACTCGTAGTAATCAAATCCTTAAAGCCGTCTTTATTGATATCTGCCCACGTAGAAGAGGTAATCATATGGAATTTTTCCATCTCAGGAATTCGCTTTTTTGTAACATCTACAAACTTAATAGCCCCTTTTGTCGATTTATTTTCCAACAAATAACTCTTGCTAAATTCTCCATAAAATCCTGGTTTTACCCTTGTTCCTATGAATAAATCCATATCTCCATCATTATCGAAATCAACCTTTGAAACTCGCCAACCACTTGACATAATTTTAGGAAGTGCCTTTGTATTCTTCACCAATTTTCGATTACCCTTATTTTCGTAAAAACGGTCTTGATAATACGAACTATTTGGCGACTTCTCCGTTCCTCCACTGACAACATATAAATCCATATCTCCATCATTATCTGCATCAAAAAATATCGCTCCTACATCTTCTTGATTTTTATCCGATGAAAAAGGCATTACTACTTTAGAAAAAGTCCCTTCTTGACTCTGGAAATACAAACAACCACTTTGCCCTTTCGCTCCTCCTACAAAAAAGTCTTCAAGTCCATCTCCATCAACATCCGAAACTACCAAAGCAGGTCCTAAATGCGACATTCTATGTGGCAATAACGTTTCTTTTTTGTAATCATCAAACTCATTTTCAATATGTTTAAAATTGATATTTGATTTTTCGGTAATATCTTCAAATAAAATTTTAGAAGTAACTTCTTCCTTAGCCAACTGTTTCTTATTCGACTTTTGATAATCTATTGTCAATAGTTGATTTGGTTTCACATCTTTCAACAATGTTGTTGTGCCATCATTCCAAACCACCTTAATTTCCTCTACTCTATCATCTTTTGCCAAACCAAAATGCAAAGCATCTGCCGTCGCTGATTGGAAACCTCTTGTAAAGTAATTCTCAATATATTGCTTTCCTGATTTGGTCGTCAATTCCACTTTTGCACCTATTGCATTAATGTTATTTTGACTTCCTTTTAACCTAATTTTTAAATAATTATTTTTTGACGCATTGTTCTGATAAACAAAGGAAACATCTGCAGAATTATTAACCACAATATCCATATCTCCATCATTATCAAAATCGGCGTAAGCGGCTCCGTTGGAATGACTTGCCACTTCTTTGACTCCTACCTTACTAAAAGTCAGATTTTTATTATTCAAATAAAAATAATTTTTCTTATTTCGTTTAGGCATCTTCGACATTACCTCTCTAACGTATGTCGCCACGTTCATTTTCTTTTCCTTAATTACTTGTGCTTGCTTTTTCTTTCGATAAATGATAAAATCATTATTTCTAAAATCTCTTTTGATTCCGTTAGACACGAAAAGATCCTTAAATCCATCATTATCCATATCAAAGATAAGCGGTCCCCAACTCCAGTCCGTACTTGAAACCCCTGCCATTTGAGCAATATCAGAAAACATCGGAGTATTGGTCGCTTTATTCACTCCTCTGTTTAATTGCAAAGCATTGTACATATACTGCTGGTGCAATCCTATTTTTTGCATCTTATAAAATTTCTCAGGCTTCATACCACTCATACTGGTTTTCTGCGAAAAATTATCTTCGGACATCATATCCAAACTCATAATATCAAACCAACCATCATTGTTAATATCAGCGATATCATTACCCATAGAAAAATTAGACATATGTCGTAAAGCGTCAAGAGACACTTCTCTAAAAGTTCCGTCTTGATTGTTTAAATACAAATAATCTTTTTCAGAAAAATCATTCCCAATATAGACATCTGCCCAACCGTCATTATTCAAGTCTGAAACCGAAATTCCTAACCCAAAACCTATGACAGTATTTTTAATTTTAGCTTCATCAGTTACATCTACAAACTTCCCATTATTATTTTTATAAAGGCGATTTCCTCTATAAGTAGATTTTTTATCTACCAAAAATTCCAATTTATTTTCATCATAAACCTCAATACCGTGATTGATTAAAAACATATCTAAATCACCATCTTTATCATAATCGAAAAATGTCGCCTGTGTAGTAAAATTCGGAATATCCAAACCATATTTTTCGGCTTGATTTTCAAATATAGGTACACCATCAGCATTTACACCTTTGTTAATCAACAATTCATTTTTACGCAAGTTAGGATCTTGTATTTTCCCTGATTTAGAGTAATAAATATCCATTAATCCATCATTATTAATATCCACCACCGTAACTCCTGTACCAAATCCGTAACCTCCTCCAGCAGATGCTAATTGGGTCACATTCTTGAATTTCATATTTCCTTGATTGAGATATAATTCATTAAATTTTGTACAATTAACAAAATAGATATCCATCAAATTATCATTATTAAAATCAGCAACAGCGACACCTCCTCCATTGTAATAATACTCATAAAACAATCCATTATTCTGAATTGTTTCTCTCAGCTCATTAAAGAAATAAATTCCTGTTTCATCTGGCGATAACACCGTGAAAATATCTTGTTTGACATCTGGTTTAGATGTAGTCATTTTATTATTTTTTTCTTTACAAGAAAAAAGTAACAACAAAAGGGTCAAAGATAAAATTGCTTTTTTGCACATAATTATTTTGGTTTAAAAAAACCGCCCTAATTCGATTTTACTGCACTCATTATTTTACAATAAAATCAAACTATTGGCGGTTTCATTTTTATTCATTTACCATCACCTCTTTAGGGTTTTGATTTATGAAAAATCTGTTATAGTTCCACACTTGGATTAGTATCCTGGATTCTGTTTTAAATTAGGGTTCTTATCCATTTCTCCTTGAGGTATCGGCATCAAGTAATTAGCATCTTTCCAATTTCTTGTTTCCCAAATGGTTTTACCTGTACCTTTCAGTTTTCCATTTTCATCCATATCCATTTTATAAATAGTAAGCACTTCAGGATTTCCTGCGATTTTCCATCTTCTAATATCCCAGAATCGATGTTCCTCAAAAGCTAATTCTATTCGTCTTTCGTGTCTCACCTTCTTTCTTAACTCTTCCTGACTACCCATCGCAATTGCAGGCATTTTAGAACGCTCTCTTACTTTATTAATCGCTTTTACTGCTTCCGCTAAATCTTTATTACTTTCAATCAAAGCCTCTGCATAGTTCAAATATACCTCCGCTAAACGAACATATACCCAATGCTGTGTTGATTTATTTCCGTGATTTCTATCTTCTTGAATAAATTTCTTCAAAGAATACCCTGTTCTTGTAAAATCTCCGCTTGTAGCAATTCCCTCTGCTCCTTTAGGTCTATGCTGAATTGTAAATCCTTTCCACTTTGCTCCATCATACAAAATAGATGCATAAAATCGAGGATCTCTTCCCTCATAAGGAGCATTCATATCGTATCCAGAACCCGCCTCACTCGGCTTTTTACCAGTTGCTTTCATCTCATATTGATCTACCAAGTTTTGAGTAGGTCCTGTTCCTCCCCAACCACTAATAGGCCCATTAGATTTAGGTGTATTGAAAAGATTTGCATAGTGATATCTATCTGGATCTTTAAATTGTGTATCAAAAATTACCTCAGGACTATTGTCATCAAGGAAAATATTTTGATAATTTGGATCTAATGTTTTAGAAGTTTTATCTAACACTGCCTTAGATGCTGCTGCTGATTCTTGAAACTTACCGTTATAAAGTAAAATTCGCCCTTTTAAAGCCATCGCTGCGTCCCAATTTCCTCTTGCAGAAGAATTAGCATCTATTTTAGCAAACAACTTCGCGGCTTTGTCATATTCAGAAGTAACAAAATTTAAAACTTCTTCTTCTGAATTTCTCGAAACCAACAAGTCATCTGTTAACTCTTGTGCTTTATCAATTAAAGGCACTCCTCCAAAGGTTTGTAATAACAATGTGTAAGCATAACCTCTCAAGAAATGAGCCTCTGCTTTGATTCGAGTAACATCTTCTTCAGAACCCTCTAACTTATTAGCATTGTCAATCAATAAATTCAACTTTCTAATTTGCTTATAAGCACCTCCCCACAAACCATTAAAATCAGAATTACCTGGTGTTATATTTGCTGTATTAAATTTAGTATTAGAACTTGGCCAAGGATATGAATTTTCAGCATCATCAGTAGCCGCACATAACATATACCACCCTCTATTAAATCCGTGAGGTAAAGACTTGTAAATGTCATTCAAATACAACTCTGCAAAAGCAGGATCTTTAAACACTACTTCAGACGATATAGAACCTTTTGGCTCTAAATCTATGGAATCTGCACAGGAGTACAAAAGAACTACTGCGACAAAACCTATTATTTTTCTTATATTATTTTTCATCTGTCTATTTTTTATTGTTTTTTATCGGTCAGATGTAACCTCTGATACTAAAAACTATCATTTTTAACATCTCGGTTTCATCATATTATTTCCTAAAATTGAACATTTAAACCTATATTGTATATTTTCTGTTGCGGATAGAACCAACCTCTTGAATGAGGATTCTCTGGATCTATCTGATCTATCTTAGACCACGTAAATAAGTTTCTTGCATTTACATAAATTCTAAAGTTACTCAAACCTACTTTTTCCAACACTGCACTTGGCAATGTGTAACCTACCTCTATATTCTTTAAACGTAAATAATCTCCTGGCTCTACCCAGTAAGAAGAAGTTCTTTCATTCACAGCATTATTCTTTAAAGACAATTTAGGATAAGTAGCATCTTTGTTAATCACATTTCCGTCATCTCCTATTTTGGCTCTACCAAGGTGCTTGTCAAATACTTTTCCTCCATTGAAAAATGCCCAAGCAGATTCATTACTCAAATATACATCATACTCCATAGCCCCTTGTAAAAGCATTGAAAAATCAAATTGCTTGTAATTAACTCCTCCACTTAAACCAAAAGTAATCTCAGGAACAACACCCTTTCCGATAACCGTTCTATCATCTTGATTTACCTTTCCATCTCCATTGACATCTTTATATCTAATATCTCCCGGTTTTGGATTTTGAGTTTGATAAGTTCCTCCTGGAGCCTTTGCATTCAAATCGTCAATTTCCTTTTGAGTCATAAATAATCCCTCTGCTACATATCCAAAACGAGTTCCAATTGGTCTTCCTGTCTTTTTTCTTAAAGGATCAACTGTTTCTGGCTCAGCAACATCAATTACTTCGTTCTTTGCATAAGAAAAATTCAAATTCATATTGTAACTCAAATCTTCATTAGGAGAATTTCTATAACTCAAATTCAAGTCAAAACCTTTATTATCAACTATACCAATATTTTCTAAAGGTAATTCCGCACCAAAAGTATCTGGCACTTCCATTGCTCTCGTTGTCAAAATATCTGATGTTCTCTTGTAGAACACGTCTGCCTCAAACATCAAAGCATTATTCAAAAATCCTAACTCAACTCCTAAGTTATAATTTTTCGCTTTTTCCCAAGTAGTTTTATCATCCTTTAAACCTGTACTATATATCGTTTGAGCCACTTCTCCATCAACGATAGAGGCTCCTCCAAACTTAAAGAACTCTAAATATCTAAATGCATCAATATCATCACTTCCTAATTCTCCGTAAGACGCACGTAATTTTGCTTTACTCATCCAAGTTACATCTTCGAAAAAGGATTCTTTAGAAATATTCCACCCAAAAGAGAAAGAAGGGAAGAAGTCAAATCGAGCCTCTTTACTAAACTTATAAGAACCGTCGTATCGACCGTTGAATTCAAATAAATATCTTTCATCATAATCATACGTAAATCTACCTGCGTAACCTAATATAGCAGATTCTCCAGTAGAGTTACTCAATTGTCTTGTACTTGCATCTCCTGCAATGAAGAAATCAACAGCCGTACCTGTTACATTAGAAATTCCTCCTGACAAATAATTGTTTTCTGTATATGTTCTTGAATAAATCAACTTTGCTCCAATATGATGAACATCTTCTATATTCGTGTCATATCCTAAAATTGCCTCCGTAATCAACTTATACCCTTGTGATTGTGCCTCGTTCAAAGATGCTTTCTCTCCTCTATCAGAAGGTCTACTCAAAGAAAACTTTTTATTCGTAGCATCATAAGTAGTATATGTTCTTGGAATTGTAAAACTTTTATTTCTATAAGTTGATCTATCATACGCCACTTGAGTCGTTAAGTTCAATCCCTCTAAGAAAGGAAAATCAATATGTAACGCCACTTTAGACTGTAAGTCTAGATGTTGCGTATTATTATAACTACCACCATTAATTTCAGGATATAAAGCATCTACTCCGTATCCTCCGTTTGAATATCTATTTACTTTAATTGGTGGCGTTCTGTATAATGAAGAAAACACTCTACTAATAGTTGCCCCTGGACGATTTCTCTTTTCTAAACTTCCACTAAAATCAGTAGTCAAAGTAATATTTTTAGAAATACCAACATCTAAATTGGTTCTGAAATTTAATCTATCAAAGTTATTGTTTTTATACAACGCATCTTGGAACATATATCCTAATGAAGTAAAATACTTTACTGTATTTGTTTCATTACTTCCACTTGCAGAAAGGTCAATATATTGTTTGGTTGAAAAGTCAGATAACACCTCTCCTATCCAATCTGTATTAGGGTGTGTATCAGGGCTACTTCCATCTTTGTATTTTCTCAAATCCTCTTCCGTATAAGCAAGAGCCACTCCATCATTCTTTTTAGCCTCGTTCAACAACACAGCGTAGTTATAAGAGTCCAAGAATTTAGTCATTCTTGTTGGAGTTTGAATTCCTGTATAAGCATTGATATTAAACGTTGTTTTTCCTTTTCCTCGTTTAGTAGTAATCAAAACAACTCCATTAGCCGCACGCATACCATAAATAGCCGCCGCTGCCGCATCTTTTAATACAGAAATACTCGCAATATCATTAGGATTTACGTTGTTCATACTTCGTGGTACTCCATCTACCAAAATAAGCGGAGTGTTTCCATTCAAGGAACTAACACCACGTATTCTCAAAGAGGCAGCATCTGAACCCGGTTCTCCAGAACTTTGGATAGTAACCAATCCTGCTAATCGACCAGAAAGAGCACTACTGACGTTTGCTGTATTGTTCTTTACTAACTCCTTAGAATCAACAACTGCAACCGCTCCTGTTAAATTTACTTTCTTTTGTTTTCCGTACCCAACTACTACCACTTCTTCAAGTGCCTCTGAGTCTTCGGAAAGCACTACTTTAAAAGTACTTTTTGCTCCTACTTTTACTTCTTGAGTTACATAACCTACATAAGAAACACGAATTTTAGCATTCTCGTTTACTTTAATTACAAAATTACCATCAAAATCAGTGATAACTCCATTGGTTGTACCTACTTCTAAGACATTCGCCCCAGCAATAGGAACACCTTGTGTATCAACAACAGACCCTTTTATAGTCTTTTTTTGTTGCAGTTGAATATCATCATAATAAATACCCCCCCCTACTGAATTAAGGGCTCCCGCATATACGGAACTGGACTTTACTACAAAAAGTAGTAAGCAAACAATCTGAAGTGTTCGCAACATCGTAGGTATTTTTTTCACGCCCCTACTGGCAAATAGTTTTTTACTCATAACATTTTGTTTTGGTTAAAGTTAATCGTTTTCGTACTTTTTGAAACAAGAAATACAAAACTTGTTGATTTTAAAATAGCCTACTGTAAAAAGAATTTCACAACCCCCTCAACAACAACACTATAAATCCAAACAACACTTTTACACATTGTTTCAAGAAACAAATTTAAGTTTTTTTTAACATTTGACCAAGTGACATTGAAAAAAAAATAATAATACAAGTTTTTCATTTAATTTTATTTAGCAAAATAATAATGATTATTAAAAAAAAAGGCTGTTCCACAGGAACAGCCTTTTTAAACAATCTCATCTTACAGTTATTAAACCGTCATAATCTCTTTTTCTTTTACAGCATAAAGTTCATCTACTTTTTTGATAAACTTATCCGTCAAGTTCTGAATATCTACTTCTGCATTTGCTTTCATATCTTCTGAAGCCTCTGATTTTTTAATTTCGTGCATTGCCTCTTTTCGGTCGTTTCTCACTCCTACTTTCGTGCTTTCAGAAACACTTTTTGCTTGTTTTGACAATTCCTTTCTTCGTTCCTCTGTAAGAGCAGGAACATTAATAATAATTGCCTCACCATTGTTCGTTGGGTTAAAACCTAAGTTCGCGACCAAAATAGCCTTTTCTATTTCTGGCATCAAATTCTTTTCCCAAGGATGTATCGTAATCGTATGAGCGTCCATTACTCCTACTTTCGCCACCTGACTCAAAGGCGTCTGAGAACCATAATAATCTACCTTTACACTACTCAACATCGCTGGAGATGCCTTCCCTGCTCGGATATTCTTAAATTCTTTCTCTAAGTGTACGATTGAGTTTTGCATCATCTCCTCCGTACTATCTATTATCATTTGAAGTTCTTCATTCATAATATCTCTATTTTATTTGTTTACAATTGTTCCAATGTTTTCCCCAGAAATAACCTTTTCCAAATTCCCTTTTGTATTCATATCAAACACAATGATTGGCAATTCGTTTTCTTTACTCAAAGCAAATGCAGTCATATCCATCACTTTCAAACCTTTATCCATTACTTCCTTGTAAGAAATTTTATCAAATTTGATAGCGTCCTTGTCTTTTTCTGGGTCTACATTATAAATACCGTCCACACGAGTTCCTTTCAAAATTACCTCTGCATTTACTTCAATAGCCCTCAAAACTGCCGCTGTATCCGTTGTAAAATAAGGATTTCCTGTTCCACAACCAAAAATAACAACACGTCCTTTCTCAAGATGGCGAACCGCTCTACGCTTGATAAAAGGCTCTGCAATTTGCTCCATTTTAATGGCTGTTTGCAATCTCGTATGAATATTCGCACTTTCCAAAGCGTTTTGCAATGCCAAACTATTAATAGTTGTCGCTAACATTCCCATATAATCGCCTTGTACTCTATCCATTCCGTTCGCCGCTCCTGCAACACCTCTAAAAATATTTCCTCCACCAATAACAATAGCAACCTCAACACCTTTATCTACTATTTTTTTGATTTCTTCAGCATACTCTTGCAATCTCTTAGGGTCTATTCCATATTGACGACTGCCCATTAACGCCTCGCCACTTAATTTTAAAAGAATTCTTTTGTACTTCATTTGTAAATGATATTTGAAATTTTACAAATTTAATACAATTTTTGGATATACCTATTTTTTTGTTGAAAGAGGAAAGTTAAAAGAGAAAAGACGAAAGTTTGCTTACGCTGTTTTTCTAGTTTCTGTTGTTTCTCGTTACTAAACACTGCCCTATTCGCTAATTCCTAGTCGCTTTTCGCTACTGATTACCGGACACTCAACACTACTTCACTGACCATTGACAATGCTCTCTGAACGGAAGTAACTTCATCAAAAGTCATCAACAAGCGGAGTCCTTTTTTAGTGTTTTTTTCTTTTAAACGGCAGTTTTTAGCATTTTTTTGTGCAAAAAGCAGTACTTTTTTGAATAAATCAGAATTGTAATAATCGCTTTGCTGGTCAGAAATAAAATAACCCACCATTTTATTTCTTTTGATAATTACTCGCTCAAAACCTATCTTTTTCGCTTGCCATTTCAATCGGACACTATCCAACAAATCAACAACTTGATGTGGCAACTGCCCAAATCTATCGACCAATCGCTCCTCGAATTTTAATAACTCCGTTTCTTCGGTAATGTTTGCCAACTCACGATACAACTCCAATCGCTCAGCGATAACACTTACATAATCATCAGGAAATAAGAGTTCTATATCCGTATCTATCTGCGTTTCGGAAATGTAATCTGTAGGCTTTTCATCACTATTATAAAGGTTCTTGAAATCTTTTTCTTTTAATTCTTTAATCGTTTCATTCAAGATTTTTTGATAGGTTTCAAAACCAATATCATTGATAAATCCACTTTGCTCTCCTCCAAGTAAATCTCCTGCTCCTCGTATTTCTAAATCTTTCATCGAAATATGAAATCCACTCCCTAATTCCGAAAACATTTCTACGGCTTGGATTCGCTTTCGTGCATCATCAGTCATCATATGATACGGTGGCGTAATGAAATAGCAAAATGCCTTTTTGTTCGACCGTCCCACACGACCTCGCATTTGATGCAAATCAGACAAACCGAAATGATTGGCATTATTAATAAATATGGTATTCGCATTCGGAACATCTAAACCACTTTCGATAATCGTCGTTGCGACCAACACATCAAATTCATTATTAATAAAAGATAACATTAACGACTCCAACTTCTTACCGTCCATTTGT
>PDWI01008129.1_pt1 | contig 12451 bp, 5 predicted proteins | sample 1430891 | NCBI WGS metagenome assembly PDWI01 (sample SAMN01162508, study PRJNA174530) | Oral metagenome, whole genome shotgun sequencing project. | biome: Marine environment; feature: Marine mammal; material: Swab sample of the gingival sulcus; isolation source: swab sample of gingival sulcus... | reverse complement strand
AAGAACACTTTTAATAATAGCATTCATATACTCAGCACATGGGAAAGTAAGTGCATTTTTAGCTCTAAACACAACTTCATACGGCATTAACGATTCTATCTGTCTAATTGTATGCGGCATAAGCCCTCCTATTTCTCTTCTAACCCGAAGATCCTAAAGGATTTGGGGATTCTGGTCAAGTACAAACTAGTGGGGGGCACTAATTTGGAGATTTTGTTATATTTTTTTTTCTAGTATACTTTTACTTATGACAGAACTACCTGTAAATATTTTAAAAAATCCATTGGTCCACCAAAGATTAGTTAGAGAATTTTTAGCATTTCTCTCCTTTCATTCTGGAATAACTAAGAGGAGTCGGGCTAAGGCTGTTAAAAAACAATCAGTTGTTCCTTGGAGAATTTTGCGTTATCGCCATATAATTGACCCAAAAGATTACCCTTTCATGCTTCAGAGAAATTCTTTTGTTACTCCTAAATCTTTTGAAAAAAATTTAAAATTTTTATCTAAGCACTTTAAAATACTCCCTCTTGAAGAATTGCTATATAAAATAGATAAGAAAAAACGAATAAAACCAAATACCCTTTCTATCACCTTTGATTGTGCATATAATGATTTTTACTTTTATGCGTTTCCCCTACTTCAAAAATATAGAGTTCCGGCAACAGTTTTTGTCCCTACAGGCTATCCAGACACACCCAATATGTTCTGGGATGAAGTTCTTAGAATGTCTTTAGGTATTTTATTATCTGAAAATATTAGTTTTCCTGAAATTGAAGGGTTAACTCCTGAGTTTTACGATATTATGTCCAATATTTCACAAGATAATATAATCAATATAGGCGTAATAGATTTCGTTATTGATTTTCTTTTGACTTCTCCAATATCTGTAAGAGAAAAAGTATACAATCATATTCTAAAACTGTCTTCTATGATAGTTGAAATCCCAGAATCTTATATGTTCTGCTCATGGTCTTTTATTAAAGAGATGTATAATAGTGGTATTATAACCTTTGCCTCCAATGGACATAGCTATAATGAGTTTAATTTATTAGAGGAAAAAGAGATTGAATATGAAATAGAAACATCTTTTAAAATGTTTGAAAAGCATAATATTCCTTTTATCAAAGCACTCGCTTTTCCACGCGGGATATTTAATAATACCTCAATCATAAATCTGGGAATTCAAAAAATAAGATTTGCCCTTGCTGAAGCTGTAATTGAAGAAGTAAACCCAAATAAACATGGAACTATCGTTCTAGAACGAGTCAATATTGACCAATCTGTAGCTAGCTTTAACGAAATCCTAGCAGCCCGAATCGTTGCAGTTACCGCTTCTAGTCAAAAATACCAAAGAGAACATAGTTTAAGCGTATTGTAACTAATACCCTTTTTCTTGTTTAAACAAACAATTCGTAAAACGGGGAGTATAACTTTCAAAATTAAAGGGGAAAATGGGGTGAGAGGGTGGGGTTTATTGTTGGGCGGCACCAATTTGGGTGGCTATTTTTTGGGGGGGGTGATAAGAGGGGGGTATGATTGATGATGCGGTTTTGTATTTGGCTAATGATTTTTCGCTTTATTGGTCTAAATACTTTTTGAAATATCCTAAGTGTCAGTTGGATTTTACTTTTCCTAGTCTGGGGGTGCTAGATAGGTTACTTATGCCTTTACGACTTAAAGAGAGGTTGTCGGAGCGGGAAGAGATAATGATTTTGGGCTCTAGTGCTTATATTGGGGCTATGGTTTATGATGTTTGGTCAAATTTTCCGGATTCTTCTAGAATAGGACTAAAGTTTAAAACGAAAGAGAATGAAGAAGAAAAAGAAGAGATTTTGTTGTCGGCTTCTGGGGGAAAGTTTATGTCCCAGAGGGAGAGCTTTAGGATAAATATCACAGAAGCTTTGAAATATATTTTATCAACCCCATTAACTCATTTTCCAGTATTTCCCTTTTTTTATCCACCCATAGCACCAGATGATAATTTAATATCCCTTTTTTCAAAAAGCTTAATATGTGCTCTTTCTCCTTTTGGAGAAGGTGAATGGAAAAATTTAAAATTAAAAAATATTTCTAAATTCCTTAAAACATCAGATCTTATAATGTCTCAAACATCCTCTGCTTACTATAGGAATGCTTTTCCTGGTGAAAGAATTGGGAAGGATCCTAACTTATATGCATCTCAAATGATTCTCCCACCTTTAGGTTTTAAAGAAAACTATATAGGCTCATTTTTAGCCTCGGGGATAGGACGATATTTAAATAATAAGAAACTAAATAAAAAAGAAATTATTGCACTGGGAACAAATCTCGCCTTAAGCCCAGATGATACATTCTCTAAGGCTGGTTTTATGATATTGGCTTCAGAGATAAAAAGCGATGATAAAAAAAATGAAGAAATAGAGAACCCAAATATAAAAAAAGTCCTTCTAGCTAGAGAGATAATAGGAGAAAAAGCACTTAATCTAAAACCAGCTATTATGATTCTTAGAGCAATCCGAAATAAAGAAAATAACTGGTTAGAACATATAGTTAAAGAAAACTATGAAGAAGCAAATAAAATAATAGAGACAGAAAAGATATCTAACCTACTTCCTTTTTTAACCTTACCGCTAGAATATTTAAAAAAAGAAGACTTTATTCTCTTCTTTGCAGCTGTAAATTTTGGAAGCCCAATAATCTCCAAGTATCAATTAGATTTACTTAGAGAAAGAAAAGAAAATTTTAATAATGTAGATTTAATAATTCAAAGCTTATATATTGATTTATATATGCATAATAAAAACATATCTAAAAAAAATCTTGAAATCTTAAAAAAAGAAGATTTAAAAAATAATCCTTATAACTTATCTTTTAAATTTGAAATATTTGGCATTTACTACTTTCTAAACAATCAATATGAAAAATCCATAGAAAACCTAAAAAATGCTTTTAGCTTGATAAAAAAAGACCTAACAAATACTGCTAGAAGAACAAAAGTAGTAGAGTATCTAGTCCTATCTTTAACGAATCTAGGGCTCTATGAAGAAGCTATAAATAGCTCAGAACTAATCCTAAAAGAAAACCCATACTCTATAACAAGCAGATTAAATCTTTGTTTCTTACTAAAAAAAGTAAAAGACCCAAAAGAATCTCTAAGACAATTTAAACTACTTTCTAAAATAGCCCCCTTAGATATAAGAGTTTTTAATGAGTTAAGAAATTATTTAAAAGAAAATAAATAATTCCTATAAAAAAGAACTAATCAATTGAAGCAACCTCATTTTCATCTCCACCTTCGTCTTTTTTCCTCTTACGCTCCCACTCTAAAGCCCTACTAATCCTAATTGCGACCTCCCCATCGCTAACCCTTCCCTCTTCTAACATCTCCCTTAATTCTATCCTATCTGGGTTATTAGGATGAAGCCCATTTAATAAAGCTTTAATAATACGTTCCCTAGACCTTTTTTCATTGCTGTTTATATAATCACTCACTCTGTAAGTATCAGTGTCTGGACCTTCCCCATCTTTTGATATTTCGTTTAAAGCATAAGCCCCACCAACAGCAGCCGCAGTTGTAACACCTGCTCCTTTTTTTAAAACAGATGAATTTTTTAATGAAGGAGCTACTAGTGTTGAAGAACTAAAACCCAAAATATTTACCCAAAAATCTAAATTCTCCATCACTCTTAGTTCAAAATCCTGCTTAGCCCCCATCTCTTGCCCTACCCAAGCAATAGGTAACCCTCCAGCTATAATACCAGAAGCCATATAATCCCTTTGAACTTTAGGAGATCCTATTTGCTGAAAAACTGCATTTGTTCCAACTAGATCTAATCCCTTTTCATATGCCCCACTAGCAAATTCTCCAACCTTTTCAAACCCATCTTGTGCCCCACCTGCAACAGAATTAGTTAATTTCCCTAAACCAGAAGAACCATTAGAAACCTTATTTATAAAAGAGCCAAGCTTCCCCTCTAAAGCATCCTTAGACATATAAGATTTAATCTGATGCGAAGGCTTTAGCCCACTTAAAAGCCCAAGAACACCTACAACTCCACCACTTGAAGTAGTAATTCCAGTAGATGCTAAAGAAGCTTTTCTTAACTCAGAAGAATTTATCCCTTTTAAAGCGTCAGGCCCTGGTAAATTAACTCCTTGATTCCCCATACTAAACCCCATAGCGTCCATCGCCATATTTACCCCAGGTTTTAAAGCACTTATAAAGCCTGGACTATCCCCCATACTGGGAAGAACCCCACCAGACCTTTCACTCTCCCATTGCCCTCTAGCAGACCTTCTCATTGCAGATTGCTGTGCCCTATAATTATTCTGCATCATCCTACGCTCACCTTGAGCTAACGCATGACCTTTACTTGTATAGGAAGCATAATTTTCTATAGCACCGCTAATTAAACTAGCACCTGAACCAAAAGCACCTAAAATAATTTTCCCTAAAACAGGAGGAACCGCGATAAATAAAGTAGATACAATAAAATAATAATTTCCCATCCTAAAACTTGGGTCTAATTCTCTTAGAGAATAAAGAACTTGAACTAAATCAGGATCTAACTGAGAAGCCGGTTTTGCTGCATCTGATGCATCAAAAGGAAGCTCAGCTGTTGAAAATAAATTAAATAAAATCTGATCTGCATACATAACAAAGGCAAAACCCACATCCCAAAGCTTCACCCACGCCCACAACTGAAACCAACGAATAAAAACAACATGCTTTTTAGGAAGAAGAAGCATAAGGGCAAAAAATGGAAAAGCTATACAAAGATAAAATAGGACCAACCCTTGGTAATAAGGCATAGACTGAGCTATCTTTTGTAGCTTTGGTTTATATTCATAGACTCCTAAGTCCTGAATAATTCTTTCAGCTTCAGCCGCACTAAAAGTGTTTGGAGATTTAACCCTGCTAAATGTGTTTACGCTTCTTGAAATCCTTTGATATATAGAAGAAGTCAAATCCGGATCTAAAATAGAATTTCTCATTATATACTTTGCTATTACTCCGTATAACAACAAAGGCGGTTTTGGATTTTCTTCAGAAAAATAAACATCACCATGAAGGTTTTTACAATTTTCATCAGTGTCTGCATCTGTATCGTAAGGAACAGTTAATTTTTTTAAATCGCAAAGAAAAGCCCTAGGAGAAATTCTAAGATGCATTGCCTTCTCTTCTAAACTTCTTACAGCATGACGAGCAGAATCGTGAATCCCTAAATAAGATAATCCCCAAATTTGAGAACAAGTATAAACCCTATTTTTGCCATTATTTTTAAATTTAGAAACTCTTTCTCTTACTTCTTTAGGGGATAAATCATCTGTAACTCTATTAGATACATTTTCTTTTTGATCTAACAAAGAATGTAAAGCGTTAACATCTTTTCCGGTTTCTGCTATATTTACCATCTCCTCAAATAAACTTGGATAGTCAACAGAAAGCCTAGCAACATAATCTAAAGCTCTCCCATCAAGCTCTACAACCTTACTCCCTAAAATCTGATCAAGCCTTATTTTTGCCTCCATCCTCTCAGAATCTGTCCTGTCCTGAGCATGTGCCTTCTCTGCAAACTCAACAGCTTCCCTACACTCATGCATAAACGCATTTTGAAATAACTCTTCTAAACCCACATCTAAAATCTTTGAAGTTTTAGCAATCGCAACTAACTCAGCTCTTGCTATTACTTGATCTACCGCCCTTTGTCTTCCTTGCACGAAAAGATAAGTCACTTGCTGAATACTATAACTAAGAAGCTGCTCATACCAAGCAAAGACAGAAGAAACCTTAGCCTTTGGAGGATCCGGACTTTCAGAGTAACAATTTGAAAAGTCATAATCAGACATCTTTTTTAAAATAGTCTGAGACTCTAAAGATTCACAAACCCCATGCTTTGTAGCATCTTTAACAACAACCCTTCCCCCAAAACGCCAATCAGCTGGACCTACTTCACTCCTATTTAAAACACAGGCAAAAAATAAAGCTGGACCTACTAAAGCCCAAAAACCGAACTTGTATCTTCCACTTAAAACATAAATCCCTAACCCCATTATAATACCGACAACGTAAAACAACATGCCAATACTACTTTGAAAAGGCTCCCTAAACACCTCTAATAAATAAGCTTGATAGAAAAACCCCACAGATTCCAAAGTTGAACTAACTAAGGTTGCTCCTGATGCTACTAATCCATCCACAATTAAGCTCCCTCCTTAAAAATCCTTACTAGGATCATTAGTTCTTATATTGGAAATAGAAGACGAATCTCTTCCACTTCCTCCCAGCTTGGGCCTTTCTCTTGGAAGTATATGTGAAGCTGAAATGTTATGCCTCCTTCTCCCTTCAGTCCCTTCTACTTTCCCCGTTAATTGATTTACTGTAGTTTCAGCTCCTTCAGAAAATCTGTTTTTTATAACTTCAAGCATTTCTTTAGGATGAGCCATCCAAGGAACAATATATCTGTCTGCAACACTAGCTATATCACAAGTGACTCTAGCCTGACTAAGTCGTAAATCTGCTTCAATTGGAGGAGGTGGAGTAAAATCATGACTATAGTAACGAAGCATTACAGCATTTGATGCCATATTTCTATTTGAAGCCTTTCCTGCCTCATGCCACCTTGCATACTGCATATCCCTATTAATATGAGCAAAAGCAATATTTTTATGTTGATCCCCCTTAGCCCTTAAAACAGAAGATGCAATATCCTTAAATTCGTCAATACCCCCCATACTTAAAGCATTTGCAACCCCTGAAAGGCCTTCCTCTCTAAGGTTTTGAATCATACTATTTTTTAAGGTCTTTTTATCAGAAGAACTTGCATTTTCCCAATCTTTAACTATAGAGTTTGCTTTAGCATAAAACATATTTGCCTGTGCTAAATTTTCCCTAACCGCTGGATTAGAAGCGATGGATCGAATTCCCGCATCCATAGCGGCCTGAGCTTGATGTCTTTGAGCCTCTCCCCTAAAATCCTGAGACCTAATACTTCCATAAAAAGCAGACATAGACTGCTCAGTTGTTCCACCAAAACTATCTATTGCGTTATTTACCGCACTTAGAATCTCTCCTCCTCCTCTTTTAATCAAAATCCCTGTGATTATGGGAATAGAAACCATACAAGCTCCTAACAATTGATAGTAAAGAGAGATAGAATGCATAGGGTCTACATTTAAAATATCTCCAAGCACAAAATTCTCTAAATTACTTCCATCTTCTTCCAAAACTAAATTTGAATCCTCAATAGGAGGCCCATGTGGGAATAAAACATATAAAAATTCATCTATCAGCATAACAACCGCAAAACCAAAATCCCAACTTTTTGCCCAAAACCAAAATCCCATCCAAAGAGTAAAACCCGTATACCTTCCAGGGACCACTAGGGCTAAAGCAAAAAAAGGATAAGAAGCCGCTAACCAATAAAGAAGAATTCCCTGAACATAGGGTAATGCTAACGCAATAGAATAAATATACCCCTTATCCCACCATTGAACTCTTCCATCGTTTATAAGCCTTAAAGAACTAGCAACATTAGAATCCACAACTCTATGTGACATAATTTGAGGAAGACTATTTAATCCTACACCTTCCTGGGCTATATCTGGATCTAAGGATTTTAGAGCATTAACCATTAAACGAGCAGAAAGTTCATTTAACATATAAATCGCCGCTTCATCATCCGTTATAGAATTCGGAGTCACTCCCGACTCTTCTGTTCCATAGTTTGTCTGCTTAAACTTTTGAAGAAGCTTTACTAAAGCCTTCATAGAACGTTTTTCTTCTGGTATGAGCTTTCCACTAGAATCATACTCTTTTGGTAAATTCTCAGTAACTAAAGTTTCTATTAGCTCCTGCCCATGTATTTTTAAAGCAGAGATTGTTAAAGCCCAAACATCTCTACAAGTAAATCCTTTATCCTTTAAAACGGGTTTTTCATCCACAGGACAAGACTCAAAAGGACTCTTTGACGGATTCTTCTCAAAGTCTCTACAAAGAAGCTCAGAAAATCCCATATCGTCAAAAGTCTTAAAAAGAAGCTCTTCATCTCCTTTTCCAAAAGCAACTTTTTTAGCATATTGCTCTAGTTTTGGTTTTAGTTGAGTTTTCTTTTGAACACTATTTGTCCCTATACTCCAAAAAGACTGCATAGTCCTAAAATAGTTAGAGCACCTTCCTTTATACATAAGGGTAATAAAACGCATTATTTCTGGGTCTGAAACCCTTAGAAAGTAAAACTGTACATAGCGTTCCACCTTATCTTTAAAAGTAATCTCAGCCCTTAATTCTGGAATTCTCAATAAATTTATAAAGGTTTGAATAATATTACTTGTAAAATCAGACCAGAGAGCAAAAAACCAAGAAACCCTCATCTCTTTTATAACACTTTTTGCCTCATCTTCCCCAGGAGCAGGAGTTACAGAAGTCTCACTTGCTACAGAATTAACCGCATTATGCACTTCAGAATAAGGCCTATCGTTGTACCCAAAACTCCAAGAAGCCCCTATAGATGGAACTCTTACTAAAGTAGCTTGATAAAATAGGGCAGGCCCTATAAGAAAATAAAACGAAAACTTATACTGCCCTCCTATAGCTATTATAAAAATAGCAGCAACCCCCGCTATTAAAAATAAAAGCATCCCCAAATACATAGCTAAATTGGTCTCAAAAACATCAAGAACCTGTGACTGTAAATAATGGCCACAAGTCTCAAGAGCAGCCCCCATTAAAGAGCCTACACTCCCTACTTGCCCATCATCAAAAACAGCCTCTGCCATAGCTTAAAATTCACACTCCCTAGTTTTTTTATTAATCAGAACCCCACATAAGACTAGCTGGTTCCTTATACACACCTTCATCTTTTCCCCTACTAAGTTTGTTAGCTCCGTCTAAAGGACTTGAAAGATAATGATTAGATCCAAAAGTCCTTCCATAGGCTTGCTCTAATATAGAATTTCCAACCATAGAAGAAGCTAAAGTCTGCCCTGGTGTTGTAAAAGTCATTCTTCTTCCAGTTAAAGAAGCTAACATTGCATGCCTTGTAGCGTAGCTATCACTCATTAAATATTCAAAACGAGCTGCTGAGGCTACCGCCCCAAGACGCCTTGCATGAGTGTAGTCCCCCGTTTTGTTTCTTGCTATTTTGATAAAAGGATTAGAAGCCGCTGTTTTAGGGTCTCTATTTGCTGAAATTGCAAACCCTGGATTCTTCTCAGCTTCCTTAACCCTATTATTTACATAGCGAAGCATATTTGCTTTATTTTCGTAATTTATTTTAGTTGCAATGGTTCTTGAATGCTTAGCACGCAAGTCAGAATAAACTCTTTTAGTTCTTTTATTTATGCTTAAGTTTAAAAAGCTAAATAAATTAGAAGCCCCCGCACAAAGATGCCCTGTAATTATTGGGACAGAACAAGTTAACATTGCTATTATAAACATATATGCCCCTTCATTTGCTAAAGGGTCCGACATACTCATCATATCCTCAATTGAGGTAGGATCACTAAAATCTATAGGGACAGGAGAACCTGCAACACTTGGCTTATAAATAGAATCTTTTAAGCCCCCAAAAAGATAATGCTGTAAAATCCCTTTAATTGAATAAACTATACCAAAACCAACGTCCCAACTCTTTACCCAAAGCCAAAGAGATAACCAAACAAAAAAACTGGTTGCACGCCCGGGAATAATTAAAAACAGACAAAAGAAAGGATAAACCATAGTTAGCATATAAAGCAAAATCCCCTGAAAATAAGGGATAACAGAAGAAAAATACATTAGCTTCCCATAGTGGGATTTTGCTTCTAATTCTGATAGAAATAAAAAGCGCCCACTAAAACTAGCTTGGTTATAGTCTGCTCTTTTTTGCATAGCACTTAATATGGGAGAGAGTTGAGAATACTTTAAAGTATTTCTTATCATAATAGCAGCTATTAGCTTATTCATATCTTCAGGGCTATCGCTTGCAGATGCTTCTAGCTCATTCCAAACCTCTTCCCAAGGGATTTCTGGAGAACCCTTAGCAACCCCCTCTCCACTTAAAATCTCTTCCCTTACATTTTTAGCCTCATTTTTTGCGGCATTAAAAGTTAAGTCCCAAACATCTTGACAACTTACAGGGTCTTTAAAGTCTTTATATTTTTTTGCATCATCTGGAGAAATTATTTTTAAATATTCAACAATATCATGATCTTGATTTAAAGAAATCGTCTTTTCTTTTAAAATCTTATCTCTTAAATCTTTTTTAGCGTTATAAGTATCGCTTCCAAGTTCCCAAGTCTCAGCCTTTAGCTCCTGACCTATTCTCGTTGCTTCAGCACACCTTCCAGAAATACCTTTAACTAAAAGATTAATAAAGCCAGCATTAACAGACTTTAATAAATTTAGATGAGAATAAACCCTTTCCTTCCCAGACGCTATAAGATGGCGTCCCAATTCTTCGCTTAATAAGATCCCTGTTATATTCTGAACGACCTGAGTTATCATATCATCATATAAAACAAAAAACCAAGAAACCTTAGGAGTACCCAGTTCTGCCTCATCCGATAGCATATATCTCGTATTGTTAAAAAAAGCTTTCTGATGACTTATAGAGTTTGTCTTTTCATATGCACCTAATCTAACTGGAGTCCCACCTTTAATTTCAACTCTGGTATAAAGCATAAAATAAAATAAGGCTGGCCCTATTAAAAGATAAGCCGCCTTTCTATATCCCCCAAAAAGAGCTACTGAAATTAATGCCACAATGCAAGAAAAGACATAAAAGAGCATTCCCAGATCACGAATAGCTTCACCCATATGATCTATAATCGCACTTTGAGCGAACAAACCAGCTATTTGCATAAGAGCAGAAATAAAGTGGCCTGCTGCTCCTACATATTCAACACCGCTTGGTTCCATCTAAAAATAAACTCCTATTTTTGCTTCTGTCCAATCACTGCACCAAAAATATTTCTAATATCTTGTTCAAGTACAGCTTTATCTAGATTTAATTGCTCTACTCGTAAATCTTTTGGCTCGTTTTGAGGGGTAATTTGATTACGAAAAAACTCTATACGATCTGATATCGCAGCTCTAAACGAATGACTATCTGTCATAGCACTTCCAGTTGAATATAAATATTCCTGCATAGTGTAGTTATATAAAGATGCTTTTGCATTTGCTACATTAGAAAGCCTTTTATATTCTCGTGATAAGCCAAGCTGATTTGTTACTTGTCTATTAAACATAAGAGTCCCAACGGCTGCTCCAGCTGGAGTTAAATACCCCATAGATGCCATAGTTGCTAAAGCTCCCCCGCCCTTAGCCATTAACTCACTTCCCGCTTCACTATAAGCTTCTCCTTTTTTATAAAGAGCATTAGCATTTTCTTTTAGTTGCTTAATTCTAGAAGATACCCCATTAGAAGAAGGAATATCTTTTGGATCTGCGAAAGTATAATCTAAAACGTTATTCATACTGTTAATCGCATAGTTAGTTCTATTTGCATAAGCGGGGACTTCTTCTCGTATTAACTGCTCATGAGCTAAAAAGGTAGCAGCCTGAGCACCATAACGATCTGAAAACTCCTTTATTTCACTTATAAAACTCTGAGCAATTGCAATCTTTGCTCCCAATAAGAAACGTCCAGAAACCAAAGGAACAGCTATTAGCATTAACCCAAGAAGAGAGTAATAGTTTGCTAGATTGTATGCACCATCAGAATCAAAAGCCACCTCAAACATAGTAATAGGGCCATTATTTGGATCTCTAAGAGGGTCAAAAGAACCACTATGGGGTAACAAATCCCATAAGACCGCATCTGCTATCATAACTAAAGCAAATCCTAAATCCCAAATTTTAACCCATACCCAAAAAGATAACCAACCTAAAAAAGAACTAACCTTTTCTGGCACTAAAACCACAATGCAAAAAAACGGATAAATTAAAGAAAGAGTATATAAAAAGATTCCCTGAAGATAAGGTAAAAACATAGAAAAGACATAGAGCTTACTTCTTTCATGAGTCCCCAATTGATCTTCTTTCCATCTCTCTATAAACTCAGCTTTTGCATCCTCCGAGTAGCTCTCATCTTTTCCTCTAGTTATATCATAATTATTGCTATCTGCTATATCCCTAGTTCTAAAACCTTTTCCGATGGAATCAGATAAATGATCGTGAACAAGAACTGCTTTTTTAAACATATATCCAGCCATAATAATAGGGATAACGGAAGGATCCGGTTTAACATTTGCTCCAACATAGACTTCTTTTTGCTCCTCTGTCATTCTTCCTTCTTGGCCTATTACTGGAACCTTTTCAAAAGCATTTGCAACAACCCCCTTAGGAGTCGAAATCTTCATTGCAATATCGTTATAAATTTCACTTAGAAAATTATCATGCTTATCTTTATCCATCCCATCTAAAGCTGTAGCATATTCTTTAACTGCTCGTTTCATGTTTTTTATTACTTCAAGCTGTATCCCCGCTCCC
>PDWI01010633.1_pt1 | contig 12452 bp, 11 predicted proteins | sample 1430891 | NCBI WGS metagenome assembly PDWI01 (sample SAMN01162508, study PRJNA174530) | Oral metagenome, whole genome shotgun sequencing project. | biome: Marine environment; feature: Marine mammal; material: Swab sample of the gingival sulcus; isolation source: swab sample of gingival sulcus... | reverse complement strand
TTCAGCACTTTCTGCCACTCTCTCAGTATCAGAGGTTATATCGCTGACATTTTGCACCTTGTTATTTAATACTGCAGTGTTCTGATTTTGCAAGTCGCCGTGAATATCAGCCTTTAATATCCTGTGGATTTGTAAATCAGCATACCTTCTAATAGGAGAAGTGAAGTGACAATAGTATGTCGAAGCAAGCCCTAAATGCCCTAGACATTCAGGAGAATACCTAGCCTGTTTTAGCGAACGCAACAACATTCTTGAAACGATTTTTTCCTCGTCGGTGCCAGCTAGGTTTTTCAATAGAATTTGCAAGTCCTTTGCCTTGATATTATCACGGGTGGTGTCGATTTTATATCCTAGGTGCGAAATGTACCTATTTAGCGTGTCGATGCGTTCCATATCAGGAGTTTCGTGCACCCTATATACAAATGGTAACTTTTTATTGAGCGCATATTCAGCCACTGTTTCATTGGCAAGTATCATAAACTGCTCTATTATTTTATCGGATATGCCACGTTGTCTCGGTTCTACGCTAATAGGCACGCCTTTTTCATCTAATTTTATGTACGCTTCTGTGAAGTTAAAGTCTAGCGCCCCTTTTTCCTCTCTCTTGCTATCTAGGAGTTCAGCTAGTTCTTTCATTTCAAAGAGCATTTCCTGTACTTCCGTGTCTATCTTATTCTTAGGGTCAACCTTGCCCCCGTCTACTACTTCTGTTACCTCATCATAGGTAAGGCGGTGTCTGGTCTTGATAACGCCTTCAACTATCTTGCTATCTGTAACTTTTCCCTCAGAATTTATAGTCATTTCAACACTCAAAGTCAGCCTATCCACAGCTTCATTGAGAGAGCATATACCATTAGATAACGACTTAGGGAGCATAGGAAGCACCCTGTTTATTAAGTATACTGAGTTTCCTCTTTTTAAAGCTGACTTGTCTATCTTGCTACCTTCTTTTACATAGTGGCTGACATCAGCTATATGCACGCTTAGTAGGTAATTATTGTCTGACTTTTCTAGGTAAATTGCATCGTCTAGGTCTTTTGAGTCTGCCCCATCTATGGTGATGATTTTTTTATCCCTGTAGTCGACCCTACCTTTGAGTTCTTGGTCAAGTACTTCTTTTGGGATAGCGTCAGCCTCGTCTGTAACTTTTTTGCTAAAGGCTTCTGGAAGTTTGTATTTTCTGATAACTGATAGAATATCGACTCCGTCTTTTTTGATGTCACCCATTACCTCTATTATCTTGCCCTCTGCTAAAGACCTGCCAAAACCCCACTTAGTTATTTCGACTACGACCTTGTCGCCTGTTTTCGCTGTACTAAAGTCTTTTTTCTTTATTAGAACGTCTTTGAAAATCTTGTGATTGTCGGGAACTAAAAACCCATAGCCCTTGTCTTTTACAAAGGTTCCAACTAGGGTCTTGTTATGACGTTTTATTATTTTTACGATTGTTCCTTCTCTTTTTTGACCTGCCCTTGCCTTTTCTATAACCCTGCAATATACTATATCACCGTCCATTGCGGTATTCATTTCTCGTATGGGAATAAAGATGTCTGATTGCCTCTCGCCATTTGAACTGTCAGGACGTACAAAGCCAAAGCCTTTGTTAGAGCTTATCATTTTTCCTAGGATTAAGCCCATTTTTTCAGGAAGGGCGTATTTGTTTTTCTTTGTTTTTATTATTCTGCCTGTGTATTCAAGTGCATTTATTATGTCATAAAAGAGGGGGGTGGTTTCCTCCGTTACTTCTAAGTCACTGAATATCTGCGTTTCGTATACTGGTTTTCCCTCATTCTCTAAATATTGTAGAATGTTCTCTCTACTAAGTTTCATTTTTTCCTCCTTACTTGTATTTTTGAGCGCTAGCTGCGTTTGCTTTGTAGTAAGATCCTTCGACTTCGTGTTGCTTACGCAACACTAAGCTCAAGATGACAGATACCCCTGTCATTTCGACCGCAGGCTTTAGCCGTAGTGGAGAAATCTTGACTATTTATTATAAGACCCATTCGACTACGCCTTCGGCTCCGCTCAGGGTGACAGAATTACACTACGCTCGGTCGAGGTGACATAATTCTGCTTCACCTACACACTCAGGGTGACAGAGAGCTGTAACTATATTCTCTCACACAGCTCTCTATCACTTCGGCGAAGTCAGCTGGTAATGGGGCGGTGAACTCCATGTACTCGCCTGTTTTTGGGTGGATAAAACCCAAGGTCTTGGCGTGTAAAAGTTGTCCGATATGCCTATATTTACAGGTCTTTGACCCATATACGTTATCCCCAACGACTGGGTGTTTTATGTGTTTCATGTGCACTCTTATTTGATGAGTCCTGCCCGTGTTTAGTTTTAATTCTAACAAGGTGTATTTACCATAGCTTTCAAGCACCTTGTAGTTGGTAACTGCGTTTTTTCCTCGCATATCTACTGCCATTTTGAGTCTATCCCTCTTGTGCCTTGCTATTGGCGCATCAACGACTCCGCTATCATCTTTAAATCCGCCATGTACCAACGCCACATATCGCCTATTAACCGTCCTATCCTTTAGTTGTTTGGACAGACTTAGGTGTGACGCCTCATTTTTTGCTACCATTAATAACCCCGTGGTGTCCTTGTCTATCCTATGAACTATGCCAGCTCTAATATTTGTATCATCTACTTCAAAAAAATCACTATCTTTAATGTGATACATTATTGCATTTAGCATAGTTCCCGAGTAATTTCCAACGGCTGGGTGTACAACCATACCCCTCGGTTTATTTACCACCATCACGTCGTCATCCTCATAAACTATGTCTATATCTATGTTTTCGGCTTTTATTTCTACTTTTTCAAGTGGCAGTATTTCTATATCTATAATATCTCCGGTTTTTACCTTGAAATTTTTTGTTGAAATTTTGGAATTTAACAAAACCTTATTTTCTTTTATAAGGCTTTGTATTTTACTTCTCGAAATATTAAGTAATTCACTATCATTTGAATTTTGAAAGTACGAATATATGTATTTATCAATCCTAGATGGTTCTGTTAGTTCTGTGACCTGTATTTTTAATTTTTTAATATTATCCATTGTTTTAATTATTTTTCAATTGTTTCTTTTATTGAAGCAGAAAAGTCCTCAAAAAAGGTGGTGAGCGTGCGTTCCTCTTTTATTGAGTATTTTTGTTTGGTAAAAGAGAGCATATCATCTATTTGTTTTCTGACTTCCTGCAAGATTTCTACCCCATAATCACTAAGGTATATCAACATTTCCCTACCGTCTTGGCTGTCTTTTTTCTTTTGAACAAGCCCCATTTTTAAAAGATGGGTAACATTGGAATTTACCACCCTGCGGTCTATGTTTGAGGCATTGGATATAAATTTGACAGAGGATGGGTTGTCGTCTATGAAGTCAAGTACCCAGTACTGGAAAAAATCTAAGGATACCACATCATTGCCAAAAGGGCTCTCTAAATGGAGGTTGCGCACCCCTAATAAACAAGAGAGCAAAGTTTCTCTCATAATAACCTTGCTCGATTTTGATGTCTTATTGTTGTTTTCCATTGTTGGTTTTTTACCTAGCTTCGCCGTTTAGGTAGTACGACAATAGGTACAAGTCCTCGACTAGATGGACGTTTTTAACCGCTATTTCTTCACTTACCTTTAAATCGACTAGGGCAAAGTTAAATAGAGCTTTGACCCCACCTTGTTCTAGTTGTTCAGCAACCCTTTGAGCCGACTTTGCACTAACGCAAATGTAGGCAATGTCTATTTCATTATTCTTTAAAAAATCCTCTAATTTTTCGTCATGCAAGACTTCAGCACCACCAAATTTTTGTCCTACTAATTCGTCTTTGTGGTCAAATAAGGCAAGTAAATTAAAACCGCTATTTTTAAACCCCTCGTGTTTTGCCATAGCCTGTCCTATATTACCAGCACCTACTATGATGGTGTTGTACTTTACTCCAAGTCCGAGTATTCGCTCTATTTCAATAAGCAGTTCGCTAACTTTGTATCCGTAGCCTTGCTGACCAAAACCACCAAAATTATTGAAATCTTGTCTGACCTGTGAGGCTGTAGAGTCAAGCATCTCACTAAGTTCTTTAGACGAAACCCTCTCAACGCCGTTTTCTTTTAAATGTCCCAAATACCTGTAATACTTAGGCATTCTGCCTATTACAGCTTTTGATATTTTATTACTCATAAAAACCTCCTACGTCAAATAATGGTATTAATTCAATTATACCACGCAGTAACAAGCGTTTTCAATAGCTAAGAAATGGCTATTTTACTACTCTACAGTTACCGACTTTGCTAAATTTCTCGGTTTGTCAACGTCATTATCCCTAAGCGTTGCCACGTAATACGCCAAAAATTGTGCAGGTATTATGCTAAGAAATGGCATTAGGTAGTCTTTTGCTCTAGGCAGATAGATTATTTCATCAGCTATTTTGTCTAGGGATTTTTCGCCCTCCTTGCATATTCCTATCACGTAAGCCCCTCTAGCCTTTACTTCCATTATATTGGAAACGCTTTTTTCTAGTAAATCGTCTTGGCTGGCAAAGGCAAATACTAGGGTGTTTTCCTCCATCAAGGCTATTGTGCCGTGTTTTAATTCGCCAGAAGCTATGGCAAATGAATTTATATATGAAAGTTCTTTTAGTTTGAGCGAGGCTTCAAAGGCTATATCTACATCTACCCCCCTACCCATAAAAAATACGCTTTCTTTATTGAAATTTTGTGAGGCTATCTTTTGGACTTGTTCTTTTAACTCGAGCGTTTTTTCAGTGAGTTTTGATACAGAGTTTAGGTCGGATATTCTCTCTAGGTATTCTGTTTCCTCAATTTTGCCAAGTAGTTTTGCAAAGTATAGCGAAATCATATTTAGAGCCATTATTTGTGTAGTAAATGCCTTAGTGGAAGCTACGCCTATTTCAGGCCCTGCCCAAGTGTAAAACACGTCATCAGACTCTCTGGCTATGCTTGAACCTAGAACATTTACCACCGAAATTACCCTAGCACCCTTTTCTTTTGCCAATCTAAGTGACTGCAAGGTGTCTATGGTTTCTCCAGATTGGGATACTGTGATAAATAGGGTTCTCTCGTCTATTATAGGATTTCTGTACCTAAATTCTGAGGCAACCTCGACTATTGTCGGTATGCCTAAGTCTTTTTCTAGCATACGACTACCTATCAAACAAGCGTGGTATGCCGTGCCACAAGAAGCCATATATATCTTGTCGATTTTTTCTAATTCTTCTTTGGAAATTTGTACGCCTTCGAGTTTTAGGTCGTTTTTGTCGTCCAATCGTCTTTGTAAAGTCTGTTTTAAACCCTCTGGTTGTTCGTAGATTTCCTTGATGGTAAAGTGTTCAAAACCACCTTTTTCAGCCACATCAACATCCCAATCAACCTTGAAAACTTCCCTGTCTATCTTTCTTTTCAAACTATCGTATATCTGGACGCTATCTTTTTTTATTTCAACTACTTCGTCGTTTTCTATTAAATAGACATCCCTAGTGTATTTTAGTAGGGCTGGGATGTCAGAAGCTATGTAGTTTTCGCCATCTCCAAGCCCTATAACTAATGGGCTGTCCTTTCTAACTGCAATTATTCTATCAGGTTCGTCGGGGCATATTACACCTAGTGCGTAGGCGCCCCTGATATTTTCTATCGCCTTGTAGACCGCATCTAGTAAGTCGCCGTCATAGTATTTTGCGACTAGGTGGGCTATGACCTCGCTGTCTGTTTGCGACTTGAATTTTGAGCCTTCCTCTATTAGATATGATTTTATTTCCTCGTAATTTTCAAATATACCGTTGTGAATTACGGCGATTTTATTCTCGTTATCGGTGTGTGGGTGGGCGTTTTCGTTAGATGGTTCGCCATGTGTAGCCCATCTAGTGTGTCCTATGCCTATTGAGGAGTCTATTTTTATGTTTTTGATATTGTCCTCTAGGACTTGAAGTCTGCCCTTGTATTTATGAATGTTTAACTTGCCTTTTTCTATATAGGCTATCCCCGATGAGTCATATCCCCTGTATTCCAAACTTGATAAACCATGTAGTAATACTGGTATCGCTTGTTTTTGTCCTATATAGCCAACTATTCCGCACATATTTTCCTCCTAGTAAAAGCTAGAGCTTTTTATATACATTTTTTCTATGCCCTACTGTCAAGGCAAGAATTAGCAATTTATCATCTTCAATTTTACAGATAATTCTATAATCACCTATTCTATATCTCCAAAAACCTGATTTGTCGCCTGATAAAGCCTTCCCTTTTAGTCTAGGGTCTTGACAATCATATAAATTTTTATTAATCCAGCCCTTTATCATTCTTTTAGTGTAGCCATCAAGTTTTTTGAATTCCCTATCAAATTTTTCTGTGGTTTCTAATGTGTAGCTCATAATTCTAGTTCATTCCATAATTCTTGAATATTTCTACTTTTTTTGCCACTATTTAAGTATTCATTATAAGCTTGGTTTGCAAGAACTATGTCGTATTCATCTTCAATTTTTTCAAACAAAGCCCTCTTGAAAGCCTCACCAATTGAAATTGAATGTAAAGATGCGTAGGTATTGACGAGTTCTCGTTCTTCTTCCGTTAAGCGTATAGAAAAAGCCATAACAACCTCCTTTTATATAGTACATTGTACTATATATATTAAGAGAAAGTCAATAAAAAAGCCGACTTATAAAGTCGGCTTTAAATAAGATCTCTCCATTCCGTTCGCCTAGCATTGTAAGGTTTCTCCGCTCGTGTGCTACGCACACTCGGTCGAAATGACGGTCCTTGGTACTTATAAAAAAACAAAGTACCGTCATCCTGAGCGGAGTAATGCGAAAGCATTACGTAGTCGAAGGATCTTGCAACAGCAAGGTCTAAATCAACGTGCAACGACGCTATCGCTCAAATTTACAAGTTAAAGTAATCCGCTTCCGAATAGTCCTGAAAACACTAGTGCCACTATAGTCATCAATTTAATCAAGATGTTTATAGATGGACCTGATGTGTCTTTGAATGGGTCGCCAACTGTGTCGCCAACTACTGCTGCTTTGTGGGCTTCAGAGCCTTTACCGCCGTGAGCGCCTTCTTCAATGTACTTTTTAGCGTTATCCCATGCACCACCTGCGTTTGCCATAAAGATAGCCATTAGAACACCTGTTACTAAGGCTCCTGCTAGCATACCGCCTAGAGCCTCTGCTCCTAGTACATATCCTACTATTATAGGAGAAACAACTGCCATAATACCAGGAACTAGCATTTCTTTTAGAGCTGCCTTTGTTGAAATATCAACGCAACGAGCATAGTCTGGTTTTTCCTCGCCCTTCATAATGCCTGGGAGTTCTCTGAATTGACGTCTAACTTCCTCTATCATTTCAAACGCTGCTTTACCAACTGACTGCATAGTCATAGCAGAGAATACGAATGGCAACATACCACCGATGAATAATCCGCCAACTACCTTAGGGTTAAGCACGTCTATATTTGATAAACCAACAGCTTGAGAGTATGATACGAATAGAGCTAGGGCTGTAAGAGCCGCAGAACCTATCGCAAAACCTTTACCGATGGCTGCTGTTGTGTTACCAACAGAGTCAAGTTTGTCTGTGATTTCTCTAACTTCTGGAGGTAGTTCGCACATTTCTGCGATACCGCCAGCGTTGTCTGCAATTGGACCGTAGGCATCAACTGCGATAGTAATACCAGCCGTTGAAAGCATACCTACTGCTGCAAGCGCTATTCCATATAGCCCTGCAAAATTGAACGCTACTAAAGTAGCAATTACTATTAGGATAATTGGAGCAACTACTGAAACCATACCAACTGAAAGACCACTTATAATTGTAGTCGCTGGGCCTGTTTCCGATTGCTCGGCAATTTGTTTAACATATTTATAATCTGCTGATGTGAATATTTCTGTAAATACAGCAATTATCAGACCAACTAGGAGTCCAGAAATAATAGCATAGAATGGACCTAAGTCGCCTAAAAATTCTTTAGCTAAGAAGAAAGCTGAAACTACAACTAAGATAGAACTAACGTAAGTAGCCATCTTAAGTGCTTTGTGTGGGTCTGAGCCCTCTTTTCCTTTTACAAAGAATGTAGATATAATAGAAGCTACTATGCCGATTGCTGAAAGTAGTAGTGGGAATAGAACATAGTAAGAAACTCTGCTAGGGTCAACTGTAAGTCCTAGGGTGATTGCAGCAACAATAGAGCCTACATAAGACTCAAATAAGTCCGCACCCATACCAGCTACGTCACCTACGTTGTCGCCTACGTTGTCAGCTATAACCGCTGGGTTACGTGGGTCATCCTCTGGAATACCTGCTTCTACCTTACCAACTAGGTCAGCACCAACGTCTGCTGCCTTAGTGTAGATACCACCACCCACTCTACCAAATAGAGCGATAGATGAAGCACCCAAACTAAATCCTGTGATATGAGCAACCGACTCAGCCCCGATATTAGGAGCAACGAATATCAAATAAAGAGCTCCAATACCAAGCAAACCAAGACCAACAACTGCCATACCCATAACAGCTCCGCCCGAGAAAGCTACAGAAAGAGCCTTGTTCATTCCGCCCTCTTTAGCCATATTAGCTGTTCTAACATTCGCCTTTGTGGCAACTCTCATTCCGATATAACCTGCAAGAGCTGAGAATAAAGCACCTATAACAAAACTAATTGCTGTCTGGTAATTTATCCCTACGCTTATAACTATGGCTAGGATAATTACAAATATGATAAGTGTTTTATACTGCCTACGTAAAAAAGCCATCGCTCCATCTTGGATATATCCTGCGATTTCTTTCATTCTGTCGTTTCCTGCTTCTGCTTTGTTGACTTTTGACGCTAAAATTAACGCAAAAAGCAACGCAAGTACCCCTGCTAATGGGGCAAGATACTGCATCATGGTATTCTCCTTTCAAAAAAAGACTATATTTAAGCTTGTAAAATAACTACTACTAATGACAAAACAATAAATAAAGCCGCTGAGACTTTTGTTATTTTATCAAAAAGACTGTCAAATCCTTCTGCTTTTTGTTTTCCAAATAGTTGTTCTGCTCCGCCGCCTATAGAGCCTGATAATCCTGCATTTTTACCTGATTGCATAAGAACAGAAACTATCAAAGTCAAGCCAGCTATAGCTAGAAGCACTTTTAAAAATGTTAGCAAGTTAATTCCTCCTTTATTTTTTTACTAGAGTATTTTAACACAAGAATAGGGATTAGGCAAATAGTTTATTGAATTTTTGTTCCACCACTTGGATTATTTAATGAGGCAATCCTAGCAATTCGTCCTTTTTTACTTTCGCAAAATTCTAACGCAGCCTGTATTTTAGGAAGCATAGAGCCCTTTGCAAAATGTCCTTCATCTATGTATTTTTTACATTCATCTACGTTAAGTGAGTCGAGCCATTTTTCGTTGTCTTTACCAAAGTTAATAGCAACCTTGTCAACCGCTGTCAAAATAATCAAACTATCCGCATCGATTAATTGAGCCAAACGAGCACTCGCAAAGTCCTTGTCTATAACCGCATCAACACCCCTAAGTGAATTTCCCTCTTTGATGACAGGTATTCCGCCTCCACCAGAAGCTATCAGACAGGTCTTGGTGTCTAATAAGGTCTTTATTATTTCTATTTCAGCTATATCAACAGGTCTAGGAGAAGCAACCACACGTCTATACCCCCTGCCTGCATCTTCTTTCATTATATAGCCTCTATCTTTTGAAATTTTTTCTGCTTCTTCTTTAGTATAGAAAGAACCAATTGGTTTTGTAGGGTCTTTAAAAGCCGGGTCATTTTCGTCTACTATTACCTGAGTAATTAGAGTAGATATATTCATATCAATTTTTCTGTTTAAAAGTTCTTCCCTAATTGCGTTTTGCAAATGGTAACCAATATATCCCTGACTCATAGCATTGCATTCGGCAAATGGCATATCTATATCTTCCATATCCGCAAAGGCAAGATTAATCATTCCGACCTGAGGACCATTACCGTGGGTTATTATTAGTTTGTTGCCTTCCTGTATTAGGTCTACTATAGAAATGGCTGTTTTTTTGACAAGTTCGATTTGTTCTTGTGGATTTTTTCGAGCATAGGCGTTCTTTTTAATGGAGCGGAAGACGGGACTTGAACCCGCGACCCTCGCCTTGGCAAGGCGATGCTCTACCGCTGAGCCACTTCCGCATACTGGTGCGGGTAAAGGGAGTCGAACCCCCACGATCATAGATCACTAGAACCTAAATCTAGCGCGTCTGCCAATTCCGCCATACCCGCATGGCTAACTTCAAGATTAACAAAAAAATAAATGGTGGGAGCAACAGGGATCGAACCTGTGACCCCCTGCTTGTAAGGCAGGTGCTCTCCCATCTGAGCTATGCTCCCATCCAAGATAATTCTCGCTAAAATCAAAGCGACAAAAAGATTTTATAATAAAGCTAGTACTTTGTCAAGAGTTTTTTTATTTTTTTTATTTCTTTGTTTGTTTATGTTCTTTATGCTTGGGATAAGATCCTTCGACCGTAGGCGTTAGCCGGAGTGGAGAAATCTTTTGACAAGCTGTCTATTTTTATTCAGTGAAAACTATTATTGAGCAAAAATTAGTAAAAAATAATACCTCTAGCATTGTTTATCTACATTATCAACAACTTATCCACAATTTTATGAAAAAATTAACAGTATAACTTGCCTAAAATTAGCCAATCTTATTTTTGGCAAAATTTTATATATAATTTTTATTAGAATATTTATGTAAGTTTATGAAATATTATTTTTTTAGTTTTTCCCCTTGACTTTTTTTTATTTTTTTGTGTTATTGTAAAAAACTAAGTTTTTTTATTTCACTTATACACAGTTTTTCCACAATGCTAAATGTGGAAAAACTATAGTCCTTATTCCTTATAACTATGTTATTGCAATAGTTCTACTCAAATATTTCATTTTATTAATCATTTTCATTTAAACTTATCCACAGATATCCACAATTATTTTAAACTGTTAAGCAAACGAAAAACAATGGCTAAAAAACTGGGTTTTTTTGTTTATATTTTCTTGACAAATATGTTTTTTTATTAGATAATGTATCATCGAAAGGTTGAATTAAATGGAAAAAAGATGGAAAATTAATTTATGGATTTTGTGGTTTACTCATTTCACTTGTTTAATGTGTTTTAGTTTAGGGTTTCCATTTTTACCACTTTATATACAAGAAATTCAAGAAATGAGCAGACAAAGTCTTACTTTTTATACCAGTATTTTGTCTTCAGCCCCTGCAATAGCAATGGGTATTATGGCTCCTATCTGGGGATATCTCGCAGATAGGTATGGACGTAAACTTATGCTACTTAGGGCTACTGGTTCTGCTGTTTTTCTTTTAGCAGCAATGGGATTTGTCACTTCAGTAAATCAACTTATTTTCTTGAGGGTGCTACAGGGTCTTTTCACAGGCACGATCACTGCTGTGATGGCATTTGTCGCTTCTGATGCTCCTGAGGACGAAATTCCTTACGCTCTATCTGTAATTACCTCTGCTACTTTTATTGGGTGGTCAATAGGTCCAATGATGGGAAGTATTTTGGCGACTCACTACGGATATAGGACAAGTTTTAAAATTGGCGGAGCTATTATGATGATTAGTTTTCTTGTCGTTTTGTTTTTTGTCAAAGAGGACAAGGAGAAATTTAAGGCTATTAGAAAAGAAAAGAGAGAACCTATTTTTAAGGCGTATAAATCCGTTATTACGCCGACAGTAGTTACTGTTTTGGTGCTACTATTCTTACTTAGAATTGTAAGAACAATTTTTTCTCCTTATTTTCCAATCTTTGTCTCTGATTTCTATGCAAATAAAAATGACATCACTAAATTTACTGGGTTTACGGACGGGATTAGAAGTTTCTTTACAGCTATTTCAAGCTATGCTATTGGCAGGATGTCACATAAGTTTGATAAATCAAAGTTAATAAATTGGATATTTTTTATTTCACTTATTATAGGTACATTATTTACTGTACAAGCTATTAATGGTGATTTGTTCGGCAATTTTGAGGGAATTATGCCGTTTGCAGTGTTATATGTAATGTACTTTATGGTTATTGGGGGGTCAGAACCGCTGATAACTGCGATATCTACACAAAATGTTGACCCTGAACACAGGGGGGCATTATTTGGGCTTCAAGGAACCGTGAGTTCTATTGCTTGGTTTATGGGTCCTGTTATTGGGGGGTCTATTGCACACAACAATAGCGTGGCGTATATACTTATCACAATTCCTGTGGGGCTTGTTGTTATGATGATTATTAAGAAAATGCAAGCTAAGTATTTGCAGTAGGAGAACGTGATAAAATGTTTTAAACATCGAACGAATTGACTCGTTAGTTGCTCAATAAAGCATTTGAGTTTTGAAGCGTGAGCGTGGCAGGACGCCTAAGCTAGCTGTTGGCTAGCTGGACGCGATTCAACAGC
>PDWI01008128.1_pt1 | contig 12452 bp, 7 predicted proteins | sample 1430891 | NCBI WGS metagenome assembly PDWI01 (sample SAMN01162508, study PRJNA174530) | Oral metagenome, whole genome shotgun sequencing project. | biome: Marine environment; feature: Marine mammal; material: Swab sample of the gingival sulcus; isolation source: swab sample of gingival sulcus... | reverse complement strand
GGCAGGCTTCATGCGCATATTGACCCCCTATTTCATTGACCGCATCAACCAGGGAGAATATCGGATCATGAATATTCATCCTGCACTGCTGCCGTCCTTTCCCGGCACGGACGGCTATGGAGATACCTTTCGATACGGATGCAAAATCGGCGGCTGTACTGTACATTTTGTGGATTACGGAGAAGATTCCGGCCCCATTATTGGACAGAAAGCCTTTGAAATTCATGATACCGACACCCTGGAACAGGTAAGGCAAAAAGGACTGACAAAGGAATGGGAATTGTACCCGGAATGTATTGCATCATACACTCCCCAAAAAATCCCCCTGCTGCCAAAAAAATGAACAGCGGAATGGGTCAGGCAATGAGAATAAATATGCTATAGCGCCCTGTTATTTTATATGAAATTTTCTATAAATTATTAAATTACCTTAATTATTTTCCATGAGCTGATCTGAGGACCCCATACCCAGTCAGCCGTGGCTGTTATAAAAACGAAAGGAGTCCAGAATGCTGAGCAAAAAAATGAACGATGCCTTAAATGATCAGGTTAACAAAGAAATGTTTTCTTCTTATCTTTATCTGTCCATGTCTGCATGGCTTGCCCAAAACGGCTTGCCCGGTTTTGCTGTGTGGATGAAAGCCCAGGCAGACGAGGAGTATGAACACTGCATGCGATTTTTTGATTATATCCATGAGCGTGGGGGAATTGTGGAATTGGGGGCTGTTGACGCTCCCAAAAACCAGTGGAACGATGTTGAGGAAATCGCAAAAGAAATTTTTGACCACGAAGTGATGGTAACAGGCCTGATCAATAATCTCATGGATATCGCTCTGGCGGAAAAGGATCACGCAGCAACGATTTTTTTGCATTGGTTTGTTGCAGAACAGGTAGAGGAAGAAGCCAGTGTCGGAGAAATTCTTGATAAGGTAAGAATGATTGGTAACGACTCTGGAGCACTGTATCATCTTGATATGGAGCTTTCAAAACGGGGGGGTGTTTCAGAAGAGGAGAAATAACAAATTCTTATCTAAGGCGCGGCCTAGGGATCATGTTGAAGATGCAAGGCGCAGAAGCCCCAGCCCCTGAGGTGTATTAGACATACTCCGCAGGGCGATGGGGCTGAATGCAAAGCAAGTAAAATTAAGATGTTATTTTTTTCGAGTCCCTTACCTGTCCACATCATTCTATGCAATCACAGGGGGGATAATCACTGTTACAAGAAAGTGCGTAAGGTATGAAAATTAATCTGTTACTTGTTGATGACATAGAAGAAAATCTCTACGCTCTTGAGATTCTCTTGGAAGACTTGAAGATTACAAACAAGGATTTTGAGGGGCTGAATATATTTAAGGCTCAAAACGGGGAAGAGGCATTACGCTTAGCACTCAAGGAAAAAATAGACTTGATCCTGCTTGATGTTCGAATGCCTGGCATGGATGGTTTTCAGGTTGCTGAATTTTTAGGGATGTCGAAAAAAACTTCTGATATCCCAATCGTGTTCCTTACCGCAGAATTTAAATCAGAAGAATTTATAAGTAAGGGCTATAAAGTTGGTGCCCTGGATTACTTCATCAAACCGATAGAGAGGTTTCAATTCCTGAACAAGATGAGTATGTATGTAAAACTCTTTTTGTCGCAAAAAATACAGGAAAAAGAGTTTACAGAAACCCTATCGAAATATATTGATTTGATCGACCAGCATATCATAACATCAGATACGGATACAGATGGCACGATTACCCGTGTATCCCGGGCATTTGGCGATATAAGCGGCTATGGAAGGAAGGAACTGATCGGCAGATCATATAAAATTGTACGAGATCCTGACTTGCCCGATGACTTTTATAAAAAAATCATCGATACAATATCTGATAATAAGGTCTGGGAAGGACAGATAAAAAACAGAACAAAAGATAATGAATATTACTGGACCGAGAATGTGGTCTCTCCCAAATATGATAAAGACAACAGGGCAATTGGCTTTACATGGATAGAGCATGACATCACAGACAAAAAAAAGCTGGAAAAAATGTCCATCACAGATGGGCTAACAGAAATTTTTAATCGAAGATATTTCGACGAATTTTCTCCCAAGATTATTAATAATATTAAAAGAAATAACCAGTTTGTTTGTTTTGCACTCATTGATATTGATTACTTTAAAAAATACAATGATACCTATGGGCATCAAAAAGGTGACAGGGTGCTGAAAAAGGTGGCCAATGTATTCACGACCTACGCCCAGAGAGCCAACGATTACTGCTTCAGAATTGGCGGTGAAGAGTTTTGTATCATTTTTGGTGCAGACAACCAAAAGAAGGCATTTGATTTCATGCTAAGAATAAAAAGTGGTATAGAAGGGTTAAAAATCAGGCATGCTGAAAGCAGTGTCAGCAACTTTGTGACGATTTCCACGGGGTTAACATGTGCAAAGGGTGAAGAAATCAGCGATGTGGCATTGTTATTCAGAGAAACGGATACACTGTTATACAAGGCGAAAGAGACAGGAAGAAACAAGGTAGTAACCAATTTTGAGGCTTCATAGAACAGCCAGCGCCTGATCGGACTCTGCCACTGGCAGACCTGCATAAAAAAAAATAATAAATTAAGAAATTTATAAAAGATTTCAAAAAAAATATGATACAAAAATTGTGTAGCTGTTTCTTCAATATTTGGGAAGAAAGCAGTTACACAGAGTCGGTTACAGACCTGAGTTTTTTGTCCAAACCTTCAGCAGATATAAAAGCTGCTCGTTATCAATGGGTTTTGTCAGATAGTCGTTTGCTCCTGCATCCAGACATTTCTGTCTGTCTTCTTTTTGTGCTTTCGCTGTAAGCGTTATGATGGGAGTATTTTTAAACCTTTCCATTTTTCTTATCTTTTTCATGCAGTCATAGCCATCCATAACCGGCATCATAATATCCATCAGAATCAGATCCAAACGATCCCTTTGATGTAAAATATCCAGTGCTTCCTGACCATTTTGAGCCGTTACGAGCTCTATATTTTTTTCTTCCAGCACCGCAGACAGGGCAAAGACATTTCTGATATCGTCATCAACGATTAAAATTTGCTTGTTGTGCAACAATCCATCTTCGGTCATTGTCTTGATAAGTAACTGCTGTTTCTCCCTGTTTAACGAATCTTTTGACGTGTGCAAAAAAAGAGAGACCTCCTCAATGAGTTTTTCACGTCCAATTGCGATTTTCACAACCATGTTACTGGCGTATTCCCTGATCTTTTTGTCCTCCTCGCTGGAGAGTTTGTTTTCACTGTATAAGATAACGGGCGCTGCCAGTTCCTGCTGCCTGAGAGTATCTAAAAATTCAACGATCTCAATTCCATTAAGGTTTGTATCAATTACAATACAGTCGAAATTCTGATTTTTTGTTATTTCTTTCCGTGCGTCTTCCATGTCATTCGCTATGGAAACCGACACATTTTTATCGGATAAAAGACTTCCAATCTCTTCCGTGGTCTCTTGTATGGAAAGGATATGTTTTTTTTCACTATTGACAAAATTTATCAGGGATAAGACGGCCTGATCCAGGGTATCCGCTGATACCGGTTTCCTGATAAATTCAAGGGCCCCCAGTTTTTTTGTATCCGTATTGGCGTCACTAAAAGAAAAAACCTTTACCGGGATATGTCTTGTGTTTAAATCTGCTTTCAATACCCTGAGGACATCCATCCCGTTGAGGCCAGGCAGTACCAGATCAAGTAAAATAGCCATTGGCTTGCAATCTCTTGCCACGGATACTGCGCTGCTGCCATCATGGACAACAATAACCTTGTAGTCATGCCCATGAACCACTTCCGTTACTATATCAGAGAATCGTTCATCATCATCAACAACAAGAATAACGGTATCATTGGGCGTTATATCCTGGGAGATGTGGGGATTTACGGGGAAAGAACGTTCTTCTGTTCCTGATTGCATGGAATTGGGGACAGTAGTATTCACAGGAAGCTCTCTTTGTGTAATTTTGAGGCTATCCTGCTTTACCTCTTCCACGAGTTGTGAGTCAATGGATGTTATATCAATTTTTTCAGGGAGATATATCGTAAATACTGAACCTGTGCCAACCTTGGATTTGACTCCTGTCCGTCCTCCAAGCAGCTTGGCAAGTTCCTTTGATATACTGAGCCCAAGCCCGGTACCTCCATATTTTCTGCTTGTACTCCCATCAGCCTGCCGGAATGCTTCAAAAATCAGATCAATCTTCTCTTCTTCTATGCCGACGCCATTGTCAATAACAGAAATTGCAAGGGGTCTTTTTGCCTTGTCTTTTTCACTGTTTTCTTTTGCCTCCAGCCGAATGGTGCCATGTTCACTGGTGAATTTCATGGCATTTGACAGGAAGTTTTTTAACACCTGGGTCAATTTCATCTTGTCTGTAACAAAGGTTTGCAAAGCCGTGTCGCTGATCGTTGCTTCCAGGGTGATATTCTTCTTTTCTGCCTGGGGAGCAAAGAGCAGTTCTAACTCATCAAATATTGTCCGGATGCATACCTTTTCTATATTTACGCTCATAAGGTTTGCTTCAATTTTCGACAGATCAAGGACATCATTGATCAGACTGAGCAATCCATTACCGGCATCGTGTATCACTGAAGCCTGTTTGTTTACCCGCTCAATGTCCAGTTCTTTTGCATTGGCCAGAGAATTTGACAGCAACAACATAGAGTTCAGGGGAGTTCTTAACTCATGGGACATGTTTGCCAAAAATTCAGACTTATACTTATTTGCCAGTTCCAGTTCCTTGGCCCGGCTCACTTCTATTCTGGCGGTTTCAAGTTCCTGATTTTGCTCTTTCAGCCTGATTGACTGCTCTTCAAGAGCCTTTGACTGGGCCTGTGATTGAATGAGCAGGTCCTTTGTGGATCGGGATTGAAGTGAGGCGTAAAGAGATCCTGAGAGAACAACAAGGGCTGATTCAATATACTCCAGGTGCAGATCTGTGAACGATTCATGGGAGGAAAGTTCAATCACGCCTATCAGTTCATCTTTAAAAATAAGTGGTGAGGTGTAGGTGTTTAACGCCTTATATTCAGTGGTTCCTGTGCTGATTACCCGGGTGTCTGCCACATTGGTAAGAAGTATGGGCTTTTTCTCATGGGCGACCTGTCCTGGAATCCCTTCTCCCAGTGCAAATTCATCGGATCGGCCTGGTTTTCTCACATAAGCATACGAGGCTTCCAGTTTCAGGGTTTTCCTATCTGTATGATAGATATACAATACCCCCATACCGGCATTGATATACCGGGAAAGCTGGGTAATGGCGGTTTCTACCTGCTCACTGAACTCATCTTTATTCAGTACCTCCTTATTCAGGAGAGAAACACCATCTTTTACCCAGTTCTGATTTTTGTTTTTGGCCTCTGAGTCTGAAAGCACATGAATCATGGTATTCATATTATCCTTCAGTTCCAGAAACTCTCCTTTTACATCAATATCAATTTCTCTTGCTAAATCTCCATTGGCAACAGCAACGGCAATTTCTATGATATTCCTGACCTGGGTGGTCAGGGAAGCTGCCATACTGTTTACGCTGTTAGTGAGATCAAGCCATGTTCCGGATACTCCTTCCACCCGTGCCTGTCCGCCAAGCATTCCGTCTGTCCCCACCTCTTTTGCCACCCTTGTCACTTCCGAGGCAAACCGGGCAAGCTGATCAACCATGGTATTGACCGTCTTTTTCAATTCAAAAATCTCGCCTTTGGCATCAACGGTGATTTTCTGTGACAGGTCTCCTTTGGCAACTGCCGTTGTGATATCGGCAATATTTCTTACTTGTGCGGTTAAAGAGTCTGCCATGGTGTTTACGTTGTTGGTGAGTTCAAGCCATGTCCCGGATACCCCTTCCACCCGTGCCTGCCCGCCAAGCATTCCGTCTGTTCCCACCTCTTTTGCCACCCTTGTTACCTCCGAGGCAAACCGGGCAAGCTGATCAACCATGGTATTGATTGTTTGTGCGAGATTGAGGAAATCTCCTTTAATCTCAATGGTGTCGATTTTTAATCTCATCTTTTTGGTGAGATCCCCTTTGGCTACATGATGTATAACGCTTGCGACCTCGGTAATCGGTGTTGATAAGGATTCGAGGATATAATTTACATTTGAAACAATATCAAACCACTTTCCTTCCAGTCCATCGCCCTCTATCCGCGAATCAATCAGCCCATTTTTCGCTATTCTTTGTTGTGCCCTTTGTATATTTTTTTCTATTCGATCAAGATGCTTTGTCAGTTTCCGATATCTCTCATACAGGATCCCGTATTCATTGTCTCTCTTGTCTGACGGAGCAATGGAAATAAAATCCCCATCAATAATAGACTCTATCATCCGCACTGTTTCACCGATCTGATGTCTTGATTGCGATTGTATCCCCATGAGTCCATCTGTCAGCTGGACATATTTGTTCCCTTTGAACTCTTTGAGTTTATCCTGTTCAAAATAAAAGTTTCCCCGGGACATCCTGCGTATTATTTTTAACAACTCTTTGTAGTAATTATCATCTATCCACATAAAGCCCCCTCTTTCTGACGCATCATTTTGTATGGTTTCCTTTTTTTGTGCCCTTTATGGCGATTGTAAGCCTTTGCAAGATTCAGGTATCAGGCCCCAACATGGAAAAAGATATATACCAGTGAATCATTTTTTCACCGTAAAACAGATATAGCAACGCGCTGAAAGATAAAAACGGACCAAAGGGAATTTGCTGCATTATCTCTGTCTTTCTTTTCATAATGATATGACGGAGTATCATCAGGATTCCTGCAAGGCAACCAGAAAGCGAAGCAATAAAAATGCTGAATAAAGCACCTTGAGCACCTGTTACGCCGCCAATCATGGCCATAAGTTTTATATCTCCTCCACCAATTCCTATTTGTTTTCGGATCAGATAATATACAAGAGAAATGAGAAACAGGCTTCCGCTTCCTGTAATCACTCCACCAGCAACGAAAAAAAAATCTGCATTCACCATAAAGATATTGGCCAATGAAAATACAATGGCTCCGGGTATTGAAATCCTGTCAGGGATAATCCCGTATTTTCCATCAATACAGGAAACCACTATAAGAACAAAGGCAAACAGACAATAGATAACTGCTTCAAAAGTCAGACCAAAACGAAGCACAAAAACCGGCGGCAGACATGCACTGAGAATTTCCACAGCAACATGTCCCGCAGAAATGGGTTGTTTGCAATGATGGCATCTGCCTCCCAGCATGAAATAACTGACGATTGGGATATTATAATAAAATGGTATGGGCTTCTTGCAGACAGGACAATGGGAACCAGGAGATACAACAGACATGCCTTTGGGAATTCGGACAATGCACACATGTAAAAAAGAACCTGCAATGGCGCCCAAAACAGAAAGACAGCACATGAAGATATATGGGGAATGATGATAAAATATTGCCATATTTTTGATAGTCATAGTTTGTTTTTCCGGTTCTTTTACAATTATCTGCAAATTTCCGCCATATGCGGAACCATCACACCAAAGGAACCAAGCCAATATTTTTTAAATATATAGTGAAAGTTGGAACTTGCGGTGTACGCATTATCCGATGTTCAGGATATTCAACCCAAATCCACCGCCGAATTCTATAAATTCTTGATTTCCATTTCATTACGCTAATTCCCTGATTACCAGACGATGCCAGCTGCAAGGCACCCGATCTCAAAAATGGGGCGCAGGCCCTGGGGCGTATTAGACAGACATACGCCGCAAGTGGCATTTTGATGGTGAATCAGGGGCAAAGACCGATCCATTGTTCAGCAGAAAGCACTGGCAGCAGGCGGTGAATCCGAATAAATGGAATATCAATACAGATATCATAGGCCAGAATCTCAACCCCGTTTTGTATTGCAATGTTCAATTTTCTGGCATACGCCCCGTCAATATGACCTGCCGGAGCGAAAACCTCTGCATCCATACGCTGCACCAAATAAAAGATCACGCAGCGATCCCCTTTTTCTGCCAGGGTCACAAGTTCGTCCAGATGCTTTTGCCCCCTGGTGGTTACAGCATCGGGAAACATGGCCTGCCGATTTTCCAGCAGGGTACAATTCTTGATTTCCACATAACAGCATGGGCCGGAAGCATGTTCCAGCTTCAGATCCAGCCGGGTATGTTCACTGGTTTTGACTTCTGAAAGGACTTTTGTGTACCCCCGTAATTCAGGGATATGGCCCTGTTCTATGGCATTTTTTACCAGTCGGTTGGGGACCTGGGTATTGATGCCCACAAGGGATGCGGGCGTTTCCACAAGCTCCCAGGTATATGCAAGTTTTCGTCTGGGATTATCAGACTCGGACAGCCAAACCTGTGCACCTGGCACCGCACATCCCCTCATGGAACCGGAATTGGGACAATGGGCCGTAACCATCTTTCCGGAATCCAGGACCACATCTGCCAGGAAGCGCTTATATCGTTTGATCAGGCGGCCTTTTAACAGAGGCGGAAGCACATAATCAGCATGTTTTTCCATGGCTTTTCCTGATTCCTTTCCCATGAACATCCCTGGGCTGTCTGGAAAATTCCTTTTCCAGGATATTCATCCCAAGTTCCCTTCTGATACCGAACCGGGTAAGACAAAAATCATATTTCACAGGATCCTCCGGAACCATTTTTCCAAATCCCCGGGTAATTTCAATGGCCGTTTTCATGTCTTGGGTGTTCCGATGGGTAAATCCCAGCAACTTTCCAATGGCAAACATGTGGGTATCCAGGGGCACAATCAGGTCTTTTGCAAGGGAAGCGTCCCATCCTCCAGGATCCACACGGTCTTTGCGTATCATCCACCGCAAGAACAGACAACTCCTCTTGCAGGCGCTTTTTTTCAATGGATCTGCCAAAAGATGGCCGGCCTGTTTCCCGGAATCCAGGCAGGTACGCAGATGGGCAAGACCGCCAATGATGGTATCTCCATGGACAGATGTTTTCATTCCATTGTAAAAACATGCTTCAAGGGAGCCAAAATCCCGGAGTACCTGCCGGATTCCCAGAAGCAAGGCAGCCAGGTGGGTATCCCTGGCAAAACGATATACAAAACCGCGGGTCAAGGCCCGGATATCATCCTTCCCAGCTCCACGGATCCATTGAAAAGGATGGTCTCCCAGCCCCCTGAGCACCTGTTCCACCGTATTCATAATCAGTTCCACCCTGCCGTAGGCAAGACAGGATGCCAGAAGGCCCACGATCTCCCTGTCCCTGGTATCCTGATAATGATACAGAAAAGCCAGGGGATCAGGATCAATGAATTCGGGACGATTATACTTCTCATACAGATTTTCCAGCCGCTCTTTCTTTATATGAAAGTCTCTATAACTCGTTATATTATTTTTCATTATTTGTTGTGGGCTGATCTGGAGGATGGCATCCCCAGTCGGCCCATGGCCGTTATTGGAAACATTTATGACTTTTCCTGGGGCCCATGTTTGCCTGCCCCAAATCCACCGCCTAATTTTATAACAATTTTATTTTATAACAATTTTATTTTATAGCACATACGTCTATTCCCTGGCCACCAGACGATGCCAGATGCAAGGCAGCCCGATCTCAAAATGGGAGCAGACCCTGAGGCGTATTGGGCATACGTCGCAAGGGAATGCGAACCCGATTCCATAAAAGGGGCCAACGCCGCAGTTGGCATTTTGATGGTGGATCAGGACTGCATGGTATGACAGAGCAGGACAGTCTGACATGACCATGAACACACAGCATTCTCCTGATATGCCCTGATCCTGATCAGACCCTGAACCGATCAACCAGTTCTTTAAGATTGCGGGACAGCTCTTTCAATCCCTGGGAATTTTCCAAAACTCCCTTGCTGTAATCTGACATATGGAATGCACTTTTATTGATCCCGCCAATATCTCCGGCCATTTTTTCGGAACCTGTCGCAATCTCGGAAATATTGTCATTGATTTCATTTAATCCAAAAGAAATGTTTGATATATTTTCAGACAGTTCTCCTGTTGTTGCAGCTTGCTCCTCCACTGCGGAAGCAATGCCTAAGACGATGGTATCAATGGTATGAATAATCTCAGAGAGCCTTTCAATACCGGAAATCGTCACGTCAGAGGTCTCCTGTATTCCTGTAATTCTTGACTTAATATCCTCTGTGGCCCCATTGGTCTGGTCTGCAAGGGCCTTGATTTCATTTGCCACCACAGCAAATCCCTTGCCGGCCTCTCCTGCCCTGGCAGCCTCTATGGTTGCATTCAGGGCAAGCAGATTGGTCTGCTCGGAAATTTCGGTGATGTTGGCAAGGACATTTACAATATCCGCAGCCGACTGCCCAAGAGCCGCGATATGTTCAGAGGACTTTCCGCCCAGTATCACAGCCTCGCCTGTTATCTCACCTGCGTTGGCAGACCGCGCTGCAATTTCGGAAATTGTTGCCTTCATTTCCTCTGTAGCAGCGGCAATCTGGCTGACATTTTCAGAAGCAGTCTGCAACGTGTCTGATATTCTATTTATATTATTGCTCATATTTTCTGCAACAATGGCTGCCTTCCCAGAATTCTGGGATGCTTCCCGGGCATTTTCCGCAAGAATTGTGGAAATATCGGCCAGACCGTCGGAAGATTCGCTGACAGAATCGGTATGCTCTGCGATCCGCTTGATCATTTGCTGTAATTTTTCCACAAACCTGTTGAAATTCAATGAAAGCAAACCAGCTTCATCCCTTGAATCTGCCTGGATTCTTTTGGTCAGATCTCCTTCCCCTTCGGAAATATCTTCCAGGGCTGATACGGTTTCATTGATCGGCCTGAGAATCAATTTCATGGTAAAATTCAGAATCACGGCAGCAAGCAAAACGAATGCAGCAAGCAACATGGCGTTGGTTGTAATGATTTTTTCAAGGCCTGTTCCAAGCTCTTTTTTGGGCGCTTCAATAACAATTTTCCAACCGGCAGATTTAATTGTGGAAAATGAAACCAGTTTTTCGCACCCGCTACGGTCTTGATATGCAAACACTCCGGATGCATTGTTCAACAGTTCATCAACGGCATGATTCCGGTAGTTTTCATCCGGGATGTTTTTGATATTTTTTATTTCAGCCACATATTTCTTATCGGGATGGGCCTTAATCCCTCCGTCTTTTGTAATCAGATAGGCAACAGAGGATTCACTTACCTTAAAATTTGCCAAATCCCTTGATAGCTGTGTAAGGCTGATTCCTACCCCAGACACGCCAAGAGGACGGCCAACATCCCCTATAATTACATTGATATAGGCTACTAACTCCCCATCAAGTTCGGAGTGCTGGATATTGATAGCAAGCTTTTTGCCGGAAGCCACCGAATCAAAATACCAGGAATCTCTTTCAGTCTCCCTGCTGAGGGTTTTGAAAAACCCCTCCTGGGTATAAAAATCCAGGGTATTGTTGGAGACGATAAACCCAACAGACAGACCTTCTTCCATAAATTTACTCAAATACTGCGTAATCTTTTGTGTGGTTTCCTCTGATCTTTCCTTCTGGAGCCAGTCGTAAATAAATGGATTGTCTCCGACAATCTTTCCAAGGGCAATGGCTTTGGCAATCTGCTTGTCAAAAACTTCGGCAACGGATGCTACAGCCACAGGAGCTTCGCTGGACTCAATCCTTTCAAGAATAATTTCAAAAGAAATTTTTGTACTGATCCATGTAGAGATTCCCATTAAAAGGGCAAAAATAAACGTGGACAGAATGATGATTTTGGTTTTTATGGTTAGATTTCTGAACATTTTCTCTCCTGATATTTTTTACATGAAAGTCTATATAACGGTCATGGGCCGATCTGGTCTGTCACTCACCAGACTAGCTCACAACAAAGAATGAAAGTAATGCAATAGCTTATAGAGAGTTTTATATAAGACTCCTAAATTACTATCATTTTTTATTCCAGGTTAACCTAATCCATCAATGGTCAGATTCAATCTTAAACGGACAACAAAAATAATTCAATTATTTTTGTTATTTATTATAAAACCAGGACGCGGATTTAGGCCAGACAGAGCATTTTCTTTTGGGCAATGCAAAAATGTACAACACCCATACATAAAAAGGACAAAGAAACCAGAAAGATTTACCTCCCCATTAACCATTATATTTTTATCTTAATATATATCAAATAATTACTTCTTTTTTTATAAAATGGCATGATTTTTGGTTTTCACCGGAGACAATGCTGCATACTGCTGATATATATTTCACATAACGGCCACGGGCCGATCTGATCTATCAAAGGCCAGACTCAGCCCACAACAAAGAATGAAAGTAATTTCATAAGTTATAGATACTTTCATATAAAAAACCATGAACAAACATTTGATTTCAACATAACTAAAAGGTGTTATCCATGATTACCAGAATACTTTCCTCCCGGCTGCCCCTGATGATTTACACCCCTGTCAAGGTGTTTGATCTGCCCTATTTCCAATCCA
>PDWI01008124.1_pt1 | contig 12454 bp, 9 predicted proteins | sample 1430891 | NCBI WGS metagenome assembly PDWI01 (sample SAMN01162508, study PRJNA174530) | Oral metagenome, whole genome shotgun sequencing project. | biome: Marine environment; feature: Marine mammal; material: Swab sample of the gingival sulcus; isolation source: swab sample of gingival sulcus... | reverse complement strand
TATATTTTTGATCCGGCATTGGCAGCCATGGCAGCATCATAAATCCCGGCAATTACGTTATGGCCCCCTGGAGCCGGACCGCCTGAAAATACCACTCCGATATTGCGCTGTCTTGTAAATTCCTGCTGTACCTTACAGGAATCATCTGAATCATTTGAGAGATTTTCAATGACCTGCACATGATTGCCGATAATATCCGGCAGGACTTTTTGAGCTTCCTGATCTATGGAAAACTCATATTCCGGATGATCCCGAAGCAGGCTTTTTCCCTGGAGCACAGGGATCCTTTCAGGCGAAAAAAACCGTCTTTCATCATTTTCCTGGTTGACTTCTGATATGGCCTGAGCAACCACTGGAACCGCCAAAATTCTTTGGGATTGTTCAAATGTATGGGACATGATTTTTTCTCCTTTGGCTAAATTTCCGAATGAACCACAACCTGATTGCGACCGTTTTCCTTTGCACGGTACACAGCAATATCTGCCCTCTCAAAGACCCTGGCAGGAGATTCATCTTCGGGCACAACCTGCGATACACCAATACTTACCGTGACCCTGACCTTTTCTTTCTTATATAAGAACTCAATCTTTTCAATGGTCTGTCGTATCTTTTCTGCGGCCGTTCTTGCACCGTCACTGTCAGTATCCGGCATGATAATGACAAATTCCTCGCCGCCGTACCGGGCCAGAATATCATTTTTTCTGAGCAGCGGCATGGTACGGCGGATAATTTCCTGGAGGCATTTATCTCCCACAGCATGGCCGTATTGATCATTGATATTCTTAAATTTATCCGCATCCAGCAGCAGCAGGGAAAAAATGGTTCCATAGCGTTTGAACCGATCCATTTCCTCCTGAATCTTCTTGTCATAGGCCCTGCGGTTATAAGCTCCGGTAAGCTGATCCTGATTGATTTGTATTTCCAGATCCCTGGAATGCTCAATGGCATCATCCAGTTCCCGTTTCAACTTGATGAAACTGGATTTAAAATCAGTGATATTTTTTGTGACAACCTTTTGAATGGCCTTTTCCGTCTGCTGTTTTTTATGCAGGGCATCGTCAATGGAATTTAACCTTGTGGTAATCTGTGATCGCAAATCATCCAGATTTGTTGCCTGATCCGATGATGTTTTCAGCTTCCCCATTTCCGATTGAAGCACTGCATCAAAATTTTTCCCAGACGAGAGTAAAGATTCGGTATGTTCACTGGAAACCAATAGTTTGGATTCAATCTGAAAAATTTTTTCCGCAACTTCCAGAACAAATCCGTTTACCTGTTCCCTGTCCTGCTGGGTATCAGAAATATAGGAAAATAACAGACGAAAAAAGGATTCACGAAGTTGAGAAAGCTCAGATAATTGAGATAGATTTCCTGCCTGAAGGGCAATGTTTTTCAAAGCCCCCTGATAGGTATCCCCCAGACAGGATTTCAATCCATTGAGCACTTCCAGATAATCATGTTTGCTTTCCTGAATTGCTGCATCTGCGGGATTTTTCCGAAACGAGGAAAGCAATCCTTTTTTCGGAGAATGGGACGGTGTCTGCAGCCCTTCTTTGAGCAAAGCAGTTTTCAGCTGTTCAAACACATAGGTCATTTTTGCAAGGGAAGAGCCTGATTTCATGCAGTTGCTGATTTCCCGGCAGGCATGGGAAAAGTTCCCCTCCTGGGATGCCACAATATCAAGAATCAAAGGGAAGTACTTATTGTACAAAGCATCTTTTTGTTGTGTTGTTTCTTCCAGCTGATCCAGTTCCTTGATCAGGGCATTTTTCTGGGATTGCAATTTTTCCACCAATGCTTTGGTCTTGTCTGTATTTTTTTCTGAACGTGTCTCCATATTCATTTATTCTCCCTGCATTGAAAACAATATCATATACTAAAATAGCACCATTTTCTTGCAAAGAATAGTTCTTGAGAAAATTTTCCCTTTAATTTAACCCAAACTCATCTTTAGGAATTTCCCGGTCATGAATGCCAATCAAATACAAAAGTCCGTCAAGGCCCAGGGTAGAAATGGAATTTGTGGCATTGGCACGAACCAGGGGTTTGGCATTAAAGGCCACCCCAAGACCTGCAATGCTGATCATGGGCATATCATTGGCACCATCTCCCACGGCAATGGTCTGTTCAATGGAGATACCCTCTTTTTCTGCAAGAAACGTCAAAAGCTCTGCTTTTTTTTGTCCGTCCACAATATCCCCTGTGACCTTTCCTGTAACCCTGCCGTCTTTTATATCAAGCTCATTGGCATACATATAGTCAAAGCCCAGTTTTTCCTGGAGATATTTTCCCACAAAGGTAAAACCGCCGGAAAGAATGGCAAGTTTGTATCCCAGGTTTTTCAATGTCCTGGTTACCCGTTCCGCTCCTTCTGTCAATGGAAGTTTCTCACAGATTCCATCCAGATCCTGTTCTCTGATCCCTTTGAGGAGTTCCACACGCCTGCGGAAACTTTCACAAAAATCAATTTTCCCTGCCATGGCAGAAGCGGTAATGCTGCGTACCTGTTCCCCTACATTGCCAAGGGCGGCAAGCTCATCAATGATCTCTGTCTGAATCAGGGTCGAATCCATGTCAAATACCACAAGTTTTCGATATTTTTGATAAATATTGTCCACATAAAAAGAAATGTCCACGGAATTATTGTGGGAAATCTCCATAAACCTGGCTCTCATATCAGCTATGTTTTCCGGGGTTCCAGACACCGAGAACTGAACACTTACCCTGGGATGTGCAGAAGGATGGGCCAGGGAAACCCGCTCTGTCAGCCGGGAAATGGCATCAATATTCAGTCCCTGGGCAAGGATCTGGGAACAAACCGCAGAAATCTGGGCCGCGGTAATGCTGCGCCCCAAAAGGGTAATTACCCGTCTTTGCTTTCCCTGAATCCCCACCCATCTTTCATAATCTTCGGGACTTACCTGGGTAATATTTACCTTTAATCCGGCTTTATGCCCTTCAAAGAGCATATCCTTGAACATGAGGGGAAAATCTTGTGAATCCATTACCTGAACAAGGATGCCAAGGGAAATATACTCATGGATGGTGGCCTGGCCTATGTCCAGAATGATGATGTTATATTGTGCCAGAATGGAGGTAAATTCCGCACTCAGTCCCTTGCGGTCTTTTCCCGTAATATTGATCAATGCGATTTCTGCCATATTTTATTTCTGTCTCCTGAGGTTTTTCATGTGAAAGTTCTGATAATTTACTGAATTACTATTATTCTTTGTTGTGGATCGAGTCTGGTCATTGATAGACCAGGTCGGCCCGTGGCTGTTATATGAAAAATTCTATAACCAATTAGATTACTTTTATTTTTTGTTATAAATCAGTCTAGAGGATCACATCCCCAAGCGGCCCGTGGCCGTTATGCAAAAAAATACCCTTTATTGTCGATTTATCTCCTGGCTGATTTTCCGGCTTTGTTTCAGATCGTTCAAAAATTCCACCAATGCTTCCCTGCAATTTGCTTCCGGTGTTTCCAGAATTTTTTCAAACAGCCGTTTTTTGATTCTGCCAATGTCGGGGCCGGGGGGAAGTCCAAGGATTTTGGCAATTTCATGGCCGTTGACGGCAAGATCATTGATCCCGAATCCCTTTGCTCCATTGAGTTCATCGTATAATTTTTGCAGACGAACCCGTATCTCGGACATGGTATAAGGCGCCTTGGCAAGATTGGCTTTTCTGTCTGCAATGCGCATCCGCATAAAATCCCGGTAATCCACATGATTTTCCTGCAGGGAGGCAAGAAGGCGCCGTACGGCCCTGGGAGTGGTTTCCCCGGTCAAAGGACGCATGTGCATGTGAATCCGGGACAAAATATATTCCTGTTCTGCCCTGGAAAACCGCAGACGCTGCAAATCCTGCTCAATATGCCTGGTTTCTTTTTCATGACCGTGGAAGGTAATGTGGCCGTTTTGTATCTGCTGGGTATCAAATTTTCCGGCATCGTGGACATACCCTGCAAACCGCAGCAAAGGCCGGGATGCGGGCAGGGCATCCCCTGTCAGAAGACAATGTTCAAACACGGTTTCCCCGTGATGGGGGCCGCCGGGAAGATCACGGCACCGGGCAAGACAGGGCAGCACCTGATCCAGCAGACCGGTTTCCAGCATGAGACGAAAATATGCAGAGGGTTTTTCAAGGGACATGGCCTTGAAAAGTTCCAGACGGATTCTTTCTCCTGAAACCCCATCAATGAATCCCGGCGCATTTTCCACAATGGCCTGGAAACTTTTTTCCTCAATGGTTCCCTGGATCATGGCGGTAAACCGGCAGACCCGGACCATACGTACAGGATCTTCGGCAATACGGGCAAGGGGATCCCGGACAAAACAAATTCTGCGAGCTTCAATATCTTTTTGTCCGCCAAAGGGATCAATGAGAGTCCGGGAAACAGGATCAAAGCCCAGGGCATTGACGGTAAGATCCCGCATTTCCAAATCTGCCAGAAACCAGGGTTCTGATGATGCCCGGCACGAGGCGATTTCCATGCCATTTACCAGACACACGGGAAAATGTTTCCCCACGATTTTGACAGACTCCCTGGAAAAAATCTTCCTGATTTGTTCCGGCCGGGCATTGGTCAGCAAATCCACATCATGGGAAGGACGTCCCAGCAGCATATCCCGGACAGCTCCCCCTGCCACAATGACCTGGAATCGGTTTTCCCTGATCCTGGAGATCAAGTCCTGGACCGGATGGCCGGGATCCTGAAAATTCATACAGGCCACCGTCCTGACACACGATGGTCAATACCAAGATGATCAAGGATTCTTGCCACCACAGTATCCACCAGTTCTTCAATGGTTGCAGGCCGGGTATAAAAGGAGGGATTGGGGGGAAGAACCACGGCTCCGGCCCGTGCCACACGGGTCATGTTTTCCAGATGAATGGTATGAAACGGGGTTTCCCTTGGCACCAGAATCAAGGGTCGTTTTTCCTTGAGACACACATCACAGGAGCGGGTAATCAGATTGTCAGCAAAGCCAGACGAAACAGAAGAAAGGGTTTTCATGGAACAAGGAGCCACAACCATTCCCTGATGAACAAAAGAACCCGATGCAGGAGCCGCTCCAATATCAGTGGAAGAAAACACCTGGATGCCTTCCCTTTTTTCCGAAGAAATGGAAAATCTGGAAAACAGCTCTTCCCTAAAGAACCTGGCATCCAAATCCATTTCATGGGCCAGAACGGCTTCAGCGGCCTGGGAAATAATGACAATGGTCTGAATATCTGCTTCCAGCAAGGATTTTATCAGGCGTATTGCGTAAATCATTCCCGATGCGCCGGTCAATGCCGTAACAATGGTTTTTTCTCCTGATTGGTTCATCCTGCATCCATCCTCTGATTATGCGTATCACAAAAACATTGACTGGGTAAAAATTCCCAGAAACAGACATATTGATACCAGAGAATTGATATGAAAAAAAGCCATATGTATCCGGGACAGATCCCTGGGATTGACCATAAAATGTTCTGCGGTGAGCAGCAAGGCAATGATCCCCAGAGAAATCAGAAATACAGGATGCATGGAAAAGGCAGAATACATAAGATACAAACAGACCAGGGTCAGAACATGAAGCAGGCCAGACACCATCATGGCCCTTGATAATCCTAAACAGACAGGCAGGGAGAAAAGCCCCTGGTCTTTGTCAAATTCTGCGTCCATGCAGGAATACAGGACATCAAACCCGGCAATATAGGTCATCAGGGACAATGACAGCCACAAAATTCCCCAATGTATGGAACCTGTCAGGGCCACCCACGCCCCTGCCGGAGCAAGACCTATGGCAAACCCCAGAAACAGATGACACAAACTGGTAAACCGTTTGGTGTAAGAGTAAAAACACAAAACCAATAATACGGGAAAGGAAAGAGCAAAACACAAAAAAGAAAGCATGTAAGCAGACAGGATAAACACCAGGGAAGAAACCAGCACAAATACCAGAGCCTGGTTTTCCGATAATATTCCCGAAGGAATTTCCCGGTTGGCGGTTCTGGGATTTTTTGCATCAAAACGGGCATCCACAATCCGGTTGCATCCCATGGCAGCAGACCGTGCCCCTGCCATGGCAATGATGATCCAGACAAGATCCATCACAGACGGCTCCTGATTCTGCCAGGCCAGCACCACCGCAGACAGGGCAAAGGGCAAGGCAAATATGGTGTGAGAAAATTTGATCATCCTCCCGTAATGGAATATTCTTTTCCTGAATTTTTCAAAAAACATATTGCACCAGCATCATAATCGCAACAATGAAACGTCCCTGCTGTCAACATTCCTGAAAAAGCGCCACCTTCATCAATTTGACGGTAAAACAGAATACAACATGTATCCAATCTGGCCGGAAAAGTCCAACCAATTCCTGAAAACCTGATGTTCCATTCCATACAATACAAAAACATAAACTTCAGACAACGGGCTTGAAAAAATGGAGGGCGGGTGTGTAAAAAATCAGGCGGTGGACCCAAATCCATCGCCTGATTTTATAACATTTATATTTTATAGAACATACGTTTATTTCCTGATTACCAGACCATACCAGATGCAAGATGCAAGGCCCGATCTCAAAATGGGAGCAGGCCCTGAGGCGTATTAGACATACAACCCAGGGGAATGCTGCCGCAGCTAACGCAACAGGTGGCATTTTGATGGTAAATCAGGGGTAAATTTGGGCCATTGACAACAGTCCCTGTAAATGCTGAAATCGCTGAAATGGGTAGTCTCTATCCTCGCAAAAAAGGCGAATATAAAAGCAGGTGCACAAAAGAACTGGTTTTCAAGGTTCTTTTACCCCTCTTTTTTCAATGGGTACATAGGAAACCTTTTCCGGGCCGGTATATATCTGTCTTGGTCTGCACAACCTCATTTCAGGATCAATGCTGTCTTCCTTCCATTGGGCAATCCAGCCGGGCAGCCGTCCAATGGCAAACATGACGGTAAGCATGTTGGTGGGAATGCCCATGGCCCGCAGTACAATGCCTGAATAAAAATCCACATTGGGATACAGATGCTTGTCTATGAAATAATGATCCTGTAATGCCCGTTCTTCCAGTTGTCTGGCAATATCCAGCAACGGATCTTTGTGGGTAATTTTTCCCAGGACCTTGTCGCAGATTTTTTTCATAATTTTGGCTCTGGGATCGTAGGTTTTATATACCCTGTGCCCAAATCCCATGAGTTTGAAGGGATCTTCCTTGTCTTTTGCTTTTTCAATGCATTGGTCAATGGTAATTCCATTGTAATGGATTTGCTCCAGCATTCGAATCACGGCCTGGTTTGCCCCTCCGTGGGACGGCCCCCACAGGGCCGACATTCCCGCAGAAATGGCGGCATAGACATTTACTCCGCTGGAACCAACCGCGCGCACAGCGGTTGTGGAGCAGTTTTGTTCATGATCTGCGTGGAGAATCCAGAATACGTTAAGGGCGCGGACAAAATCCGGGTCAATCTCATAGGGCACCACAGGGGAGTCAAACATCATGTGCAAAAAATTGGAGCAATAGCATAAATCCGGCCTGGGATACACCACCCGTTCTCCCTTGGATATTTTGTAGGCCATGGCCGCCATGGTGCGGACTTTGGAAATCAGCCATAAAAAGGTCTTGCTGATTTCTTCATCCAGATCGGTATTTGTGGGATAAAAACTTCTCATGGCCGTAATCATGGCAGATAAAATTCCCATGGGATGGGATTTGGGAGGATAGTTCTGGTAAAAAGCCTTCATGCTTTCGTGCAGGGGAGAAAAATCGTTCAGGCAGACCGATGTCCGGGTCAGCTCCTCACGGGTGGGCAGATGGCCTGTCAATAACAGAAAAGTGGTTTCCACAAATGTGGAATGTTCTGCCAGCTCTTCAATGGGAATTCCCCGGTAGCGCAGGATCCCCTTTTCTCCATCCATATAGGTAATCTGGCTTTTGCAGGCACCTGTGTTGCCATATCCTGGATCAAAGGTAATATAGCCGGTTTTTTGACACAGCTGTCTTATATCAATGGCTTTTTCGTTCTGGGTTCCCTGAATGACGGGAAGGGAAATTTCCTTGCCGTCAATGATGAGTGTGGCATATTCTTCCATGTGGTACTCTCTTTGGTCTGTGTTTTTGATGGATCAGGATGTGCAGGATCAACCCCTGGTTGCTCCGGGTACAGTATAGGTTTTACATGAACCTGTGGAACACTGTCGTTCCTGGGTTTGCACTCCCTTTGACGGTCCAGCGCCAGAGGAGTTTCCCATGGTAAAATTGGTTTTGGATACGATCCTTTCAAATTCTGTGGATTCGCATTTGGGACAGGCAACTGCCTTGTCCTTATCGGATCCCATGACAATCACTTCAAAAAATTCTTCGCATTTTGAACACTTAAATTCATATATGGGCATGTTTTCTCCTGGGAAATTGTATGATTCACAAAAAAAGTATTATATGTCTGGACAGGATTTTTTACAAGTCCCCCCTGATCCCAAATCCACCGCCTAATTTTATAACTAGTTGATTTACATTTTATTACGTCAATTTCCTGATCACCACCAGGGTAACCGCATTTATAATGGGACAGATACTGGGCTGAACAAATAGTTGCTCCACACGGTCACAGGCCGATCTGGTCTGTCAATGGTCAGGCCAACAAACAATGAAAGCAATTCAGTAGCTTATATAAACTTTCATATAAAAAAAAGAAAATCAGTCCAGATGAATCACAAGATTGTCCCGGTGAATCACTTCATCATAATCAAGGTTGCCAAGGCAGGATGCCACCTGGGAACTTTGCAGGCCCTTGATCAGTTCAATATCCTTGGAAGAATAATTGACAAGCCCTACTGCAAAGGGTGGAGAATCCTTTTCCTGTAAAGAGACTGCGGCTCCTGGGCCGAAATTTCCCTGAACTTCAACAATCCCGGAGGGTAAAAGGCTTTTTCCGTTTTTCATAACCGCCTGGCATGCCCCCTGATCCAGAATCAGGGTTCCCAGGGGTTTCAGGGTATGAAGGATCCAGCATTTTCTGGAAGACAGCTTTTTTTCCTTGGGTGCAAAATAGGTTCCCAGGGCATTGGAATTTTCAAACAGGCGCAAAAGCACATCCGGGGCATCTCCTTTGGCAATAACCATGGGAATACCCGATGAGGAAAGTTTTTTGGCTGCCTGGATCTTGCTGGACATACCCCCGGTACCAAGGGTGCCTGGAATGCTGTTTGCATAGGAATCAATGGTGGAGGTAAAGGAAGTGACCTGTTCAATGAGTGTTGCGTCGGGAAATCTTCTGGGATCCTTATCGTACAATCCTTCAATGTCCGTAAGAATGAATACAAGATCCGCATCCATAAGAAGACCGATCATGGCCGCCAGATTGTCATTGTCTCCCAATTTGATGTCATCAATTGTAATGGTGTCGTTTTCATTGATAATGGGCACCACGTTCCATCCCATGAGTGTGTTCAGGGTATTTCTGGCGTTCAGGTAGCGTGTGCGGTTGTTCAGGTCTTCACTGGTAAGAAGGATTTGAGCCACTTTTTTGCCAAATCTGTCAAAGGTGGTTTCATAGGTGTTCATAACCTCTGACTGGCCAATGGCGGAAATGGCCTGACGTTTGGGAATTTCTGCAGGTCTTCTGGGCAGTCCCATTTTTCGGATACCCGCAGCCATGGCCCCGGAAGAAACCAGAATTACCTCCAGGCCCTGATCCATGAGAGTACTGATCTGCCGGGATATGGATTCCATTACAGGAACATTCAGGCTGTTTTCCGCGGTAATGACATTGGAGCCGAGTTTGACCACAATTCGTCTGACATGGGAAAGATCTTGATTTTTCATGCTGAACAACCTCAATGTCAATGGGAAAGAAAGGGTTTTTCCAGTGGTGTGTGGGAAAAGGAACGGGTGCCGGGAGAAACGTAATCTGCCACGCATTGACCATTTCCCACCAGCCGCCACTGATATGTCATCAAGCCTTCCAGCCCCACAGGGCCTCTGGCATGGAGTTTGTTGGTGCTGATGCCCACCTCTGCCCCAAGGCCGAACCGGAATCCGTCTGCAAACCGGCTGGAGCAGTTCCAGAACGCATCTGCCGTATCTGTCATATCCATAAATGTTTCCGCCCGATTCCGGTCTTTTGTCACAATGACATCGGTGTGGCCGGAGCCATAGGAATTGATATGGGAAACGGCCCCATCCAGGGAATCCACGATGCAGATGGACACCGTATAGTCCAGGTATTCTGTCTGCCAGTCCTCCTGGGATGCAGGCAGAACATCAATGACAGCACAGGTTTCAGGACAGCCCAGCATCTTTACCCCCCGGGAGGCAAGTTCCCTTGCAAGTTCCGGCAGGATGGCATTTGCAGCCTCTTTGTGAATGAGAATGGTCTCCACGGCATTGCACACGGACACATACTGGCATTTGCTGTCCACGGCCAGTTTTACGGCCATGACAGGATCGGCCTCCTTGTCAATGTACAGATGGCAGATTCCGTCTGCATGGCCCAGTACCGGAATCAGGGTATTTTTCATGATATACCGGACAAAGGCGTTGCTGCCTCTCGGGATGAGCAAATCCACATCCTTGTTCATTTTTAAGAGTTCTTCCACATCATCACGGGTTTCCAATAACCCCAGCCAGCCTTTGGGGGCATTGTGGGTCACACAGGCATCATGGACAATTTCTGCCAGAACCTGATTGGTGGCTGCGGCCTCGCTGCCGCCTTTGAGCAATACCCCATTGGCGCTTTTCAGGCACAGAGTGGCAATCTGCACCAGAGCATCGGGACGGGATTCAAAGATTACCCCGATAACCCCCATGGGACGGCTGACACGATACAATTCAAGCCCTTCATCAAGTTTGGTCGCTGTCAGGGTTTTTCCCACAGGATCATCCAGACGGATCAGGGATTCAATTCCACTGATCACTTCAGCAAGTTTGACTGCATCGAATTTCAGTCGTTTGAGCAGGGCCTTATCCAGATTGGTTTTTTCGGCCTTTGCAAGGTCTTTTTCATTGGCAGCAAAGATGTCTTTTTCATGGGATTGCAGGGCCTCTGCAACAGCAGCCAGGGCCTGATTTTTTTGTTCCGAAGATAAAAGCGCAAGATGCATTGAAGCTGTCTTGCATTGTCTGGCAATACTTGCGGTATCCATGACGATCCTTCCTGTTGTAGCAGATGGAGTTGAAAAATAGTTATTTTTTACGGTACCAAAATACTACTTAGGTAGCATATTGCTATAGGTTCTACAAGGGGTTACCCTGACCCTGATCCACCATCAGAATGCCACCTGCGGCGTTGCATTCAACCGCATCGCCTTGCGGCGTATGTCTGATACGCCTCAGGCCCTGCGGTCTCTGCGCCTTGCATCTGGCATCCTGCTGGTGGCCAGGGAATAAACTTATGTATTATAAAATAAGAATGTTGTAAAATTAAGCGGTGGATTTAGGTTTTACAAGCCCTTATTCCGGAGCCTGGCAGTATGATTCACAATAACGACCGCGGGCCGACTGGGTATGGCATCCTCCAGACTGTTTTGTAGCAAGTAATTAAATAAATTCAATATATTATAAAAAATTTCATATAAAAACTCAAATGCAGCTTAAAAAACATAAAATCAATCTTGACATGGGGGCCACTTCAATATTCCGTTTCATGATCACGCCATACTGAGTTCGAGTTTGAGTTTTATCTTTTTCCAATCCGGGCTGACCGCATCGAGGAGCTTATAAAACGCTGGGCTATGATCATGGTATTTCAGGTGACACAGTTCATGGGTAACAACATAGTCAATACATTCTTTAGGTGCTCTGATCAGGTCTGTATTGAGGGTTATTGTGCCCTTGTCTGAAAGGCTGCCCCATCTTTTTTGCATTCGCTTGATGGAGAGTTGTGGCTGATCAATGCCGAGACCATTAAATTTCTGCCAGCAGCGATTCATGCTTTCGGCAAATTGAAGTTGTGCCTTTTCCAAATACCATTGGTTTAATAGCTTTTTTACCGCATTTGGAGTCGGCTCGCTCCGGCAAGTGATATGAAAAAGACCACGAGATAATTTCACTGAGTTTTCCGCTCCTCTGGCTAACTTCAAGCGGTATTGCCTGCCAAGATATAGGTGGGTCTCGCCGTTTACGTAACAACGATCAGGAGTTTTTGGATAAAACTGCTTGAAAAATTGAAGCTGTCTGAGAATCCAGCGAGCCCGCTTTAGTATTTTCTTTTCTATCAATGCAATATCGGACTGCATGGGTGCTTTGACAATAACCGTACTGTCAGGATGTACAGCAATTTCCATGGTTTTTCTGTCACAGTACAACAGGCTGTAGTTTATGACTTTTGAACCATAAAACAATTGAGAATGGACAATGGATAATGGATAATTGACAATGGATAATTGAGAATTTTTTGTTTTCGCTATCATCTTACTTCCCTTGATTTGGAGGACTTGATTATACTTATTAGAAGCTTTATTAATTC
>PDWI01008123.1_pt1 | contig 12456 bp, 8 predicted proteins | sample 1430891 | NCBI WGS metagenome assembly PDWI01 (sample SAMN01162508, study PRJNA174530) | Oral metagenome, whole genome shotgun sequencing project. | biome: Marine environment; feature: Marine mammal; material: Swab sample of the gingival sulcus; isolation source: swab sample of gingival sulcus... | reverse complement strand
TTCAAAATCATATTCTAATGTATCTTTCAAACTATGAGCACTGCCATACAAAACAGTTTCTCCATCTAATACCCATTCCTTTTTTGTGATATTATAATCGCGTATTTCCCCTGCGTGTGGATAAATGCCTTGAAATAAACGACCATGAATGCTTACATATTCTGCCGGAGAAAATACAAAAGTTTGTTCATTCAATATTTCTGCAATTCTGGCAGAAACTTTATCTGCCTCCTCTGCTCTATTTTTGTTATCTTTAATAGAAATTTGTTCATAATAACTATTTATTCGTTGCTTTACTTCTTCAATAGAAATATCGCCTTCGGTATTTTGCTTAGCTGTTTCTATCAAATAATTAGAGGGAATTAATCCATCCACCTGCTGTAAGCCAATAGCTGTCTTCCAAATTTTGGCTTTTTCAATTTTACTAGGTTCTCCTTGTTGTAAGTACTCCTCAAAATTGCTGGCTAAATTAGCTGACATATTTATTCTTCTTTCATTTTTTTACACTTCCAAATATAGAAAATAAACGCAAAAGTGCGGATAAAAACACAAGGTAAATCCCTGTTATGTTCCTCGCAACCTGTAATAAATAACAACATTGCTACAAGTTGCAAAATTGCTAATACAAGGTTTTTCATTTTTTTATAATGGGAGAAACATCGTAGAACCCCATAAGCGACTTTCTCAGATCGCTTATAAAGTTACCCTATTTTTCATCCGGTACGTTATCGTCACTTGCCAAGCCCAAAAACTTCTTAACGTTTAATTTATCAATCATCGGCTGTTGTCTTTTTATCGGACGCTAAACACCCTTGGGTAGTGACATTTTGGCAATAATGGATCCATGGCAGATTTTTTGATACAATCGTGCAGTATTAAATACTATGTCATGGAAGCGAAAGAAAAGGAGCAAAAAGTAGCGACAGAAGCGGCGAATAAAACGACTGCTGATGAGTTGCAAGAGAAAGATAATCAGTCAGTAAAAAAGGATAACACGCCCAAAGAAGAGCCACAGGAGATAAAGCAAACAAAGGAGAAGGAGACAGAAAGTGGGGGAGAGGCAAAGCGAAAAAAACGATCTCGCAGAAGCAAGTCCGACAAACTGACGGAAGAGAACGAGGCCTTACGGATCCAATTGGCAGAGGCGAAAGATAAATACCTTCGACTCTTTTCAGAATTTGATAACTACCGTAAACGCTCCAACAAAGAGAAGGTGGAGTTGCTGAATACGGCCTCTGCGACCCTTATCAAGGAACTTCTCCCGGTCTTAGACGATGTGGATAGAGCCCAGGACAATTTTGAAAAGTCGGAGGATGTGAAAGCCTTATCGGAAGGCGTCATCTTGATTATAAATAAATTCAAGAAAGTGTTAAAATCCAAAGGATTGGAAGAGATGGTCTCCACGGGTGTGGATTTTGATACCGATAACCATGATGCGATTGCCCAATTTCCGGCTCCCGATGAGTCGCAAAAGAATAAGGTCATTGATACCACAGAGAAAGGGTATCTTATCAATGGCAAAGTGATTCGCCATGCCAAGGTAGTCGTTGGAGTATAAGCATAAATAAATCATTAAATCGATGTCAAAAAGAGATTATTACGAAGTGTTGGGCGTTTCAAAGTCCGCAACAGAAGCCGAGATAAAGTCGGCGTACCGGAAGAAGGCCATACAATACCATCCCGATAAAAATCCTGATAATAAAGAGGCAGAGGAGAAATTTAAAGAAGCAGCCGAAGCCTACGAGGTGTTGAGTAATGCGGATAAACGGGCTCGTTATGACCAGTTTGGCCATGCGGGGGTAGGAGGTGCTGCCGGCGGCGGATTTGGCGGACACGGAATGTCGATGGATGACATCTTTAGCCAATTTGGGGATATCTTTGGCGATGTGTTTGGTGGCGGATTTTCCGGCTTTGGTCGCTCTTCAGGAAGAGGCCGTCAGGTGAATCGGGGCTCCAACCTTCGGGTGAAGGTGAAATTAACCCTCGAAGAGGTCGCCAAGGGGGTGGAAAAAAAGATCAAGGTTAACAAGTACGTCCCCTGCTCGCCTTGTCAGGGTACCGGCGCTCAAGATGGCTCTGCCTTTCAGACCTGTAGCACCTGTAACGGCTCCGGTCAGGTAACCCGTATCCAAAACTCCTTCTTTGGACAGATGCAAACCACCGGGGTCTGCTCCGCCTGTGGCGGCGATGGCCGAAGCATCTCCCGGAAATGTACCCATTGTAACGGCGATGGTCTGGTGCGTGGAGAAGATATCATCGAAATTAAAATCCCTGCCGGCGTGGAAGATGGGATGCAGCTTAGCGTTCGCGGAAAAGGAAATGCCGGGTATCGTGGTGGCGTAAATGGAGACCTAATCATCCTTGTGGAGGTGATGAAACACGATCAGTTGGAGCGTGACGGACAAAACCTGTTGTATAACCACTTTATCACCTTCCCCGAAGCCTCTTTAGGTACCAGCATTGAGATCCCCGCCATCGGAGGGAAAGCCCGAATTAAGATTCAACCCGGCATACAGTCGGGAAAGGTGCTGCGCCTGAAAGGAAAAGGCCTGCCCTCTATCAACGGATATGGGCATGGAGACCTGTTGGTACAGGTGAATGTGTGGATTCCTAAAAATCTCTCCAAGAGCGAAAAAGAGCTGCTGGAGAAGTTGGCGAAGAGCGATAACTTTAAACCTAACCCGTCGCGAAGTGAGCGTGGATTCTTTGATAAAATGAAGGATATGTTCCACTAATCGCAGCAAAAAAGCTGTACGAACAGATTATCTTACCCTCTTTTCAGCGCTTCACGGGTATCATACAACATACGCTCATCCCATAAATCTTAAAATAAACTTGATGGTTGTTAACAAGTGTGTTAACTTCGCAGTATAACAAGAGAGATCCGATTTTATAAAAATTACTTTATTGACTTTTGTATTGGATAAAATCTAACAACTATGGCTCGCGGCAGTGCGTACTTCAAAGGATGTAGTTTCAAAACTGCCCCGGCATACATAGTAAATGGATAGGGTGTATGCGGACAATAAATATTATTACCCTTGGATGCAGTAAAAATACGGTGGACTCAGAGCTCCTGGCGGGACAGTTGATCCCCTCCGGCTGGGAGGTGCGTTTTGACACTCCTGAAAAGGCGGATATTGTGGTGATCAATACCTGTGGGTTTATTAATGATGCCAAGGAGGAGAGCATCGAAGCCATCCTCTCCTTTGCCCGAGCCCGGCAACTGGGCGAGATTCAACGTTTGATCGTCATGGGATGCCTCTCTCAACGCTATCGGGAAGAGCTGAGAGAGGAGGTTCCGGAGGTGGATGGTTGGTATGGTGTTGCTGAGATCCAACAAATTGTGGCCGACTTCGAGATAGAATGGCGCCGGGATCTTATTCTCCAACGATCCCTCTCTACCCCCCCTCACTACGCCTATGTAAAAATTGCAGAAGGATGCGATAAACGATGTTCCTTCTGTATCATCCCTATGATCCGAGGGGCACATGTAAGTAGAAGCATGGAAGCGATCTCGGCAGAATGCAAAGAGCTGGTAAAAAAGGGGGTGAAAGAGTTGCTGTTGATCTCTCAGGATCTTACCTACTATGGAAAAGATCGCTATGGCTCGTATCAACTGGCCACGTTGGTGGAGCGGTTGGCCAAAGAAAATCCGAACACCTGGATTCGTCTGCACTATACCTTCCCCCTGGGGTTTACCGATGAGTTGATTGAGGTGATCGCTCGCCATGACAATGTGGTTAACTATATCGATATCCCCCTTCAGCATATTAGCAGCCGAATCTTACGATCCATGAAACGGGGCGTGGACAGGGAAAAAACCGTGGCCTTAGTAGAAAAGTTCCGGGCAAAAATTCCCCATGTGGCCATCCGAACCTCTTTTATTGTGGGCTACCCCGGAGAGACCCAGGAGGATTTTGAGGAGCTGAAGGCATTTGTTCTTGCCCACAAATTTGAACGCATGGGCGTCTTTATATACTCTTCCGAAGAGGATACCTTTGCCGGAGATCAACTCAAAGACGATGTTCCGGAAGAGGTTAAAAACCAACGGAGAGAAGAGCTTATGGATCTGCAACAAACCATCTCGCTGGCCCATAACCAATCCTTGGTGGGGAAGGAGATGACCATCCTTGTGGATCGCTTGGAAGGGGATTATTGGGTGGGAAGAACGCCTTTTGATTCCCCGGAGGTGGATAATGAGGTGTTGATAGCCACCGTAGATAGCGCAGCTACCGGCTTAGAAGGGACTTTTGTTCGCGTAAAGATCCTCTCCGCCGATGATTATGACCTCTATGCCAAGCCTGTGGAGCGGTAGTTGATACCCCCCTTGGCATTCTCCCTGATCTGTATTACCTTTGTTAGCCTATTTTTAACCCCTGTTAATACAGCTATCAATGATGAAAATAACCACATTCTTGCTCCTCTTTTTGACCTCCTTTATGATGGTTGGCTTTGCGCAAGAGGGATCCCCAACCAACCCCATGGGATACGAAGGGGAGATGAACAGGATAGATCAAGAGAACCGAAAGCAAGGCCTTTGGGAAGAGCAAACCCCACAACTACTGTCGTATGGCTATTATGTAGATGGAGAAAAAGAGGGGATTTGGACAACCTACTTCAAAAAGAAGGGAAGCATCTATCGTATGGAAGCGTATAAGAAGGGGAAACTGGATGGTATTGTCGTGGAGATTGATCAGCGTGGATATTATACCATGGAAGCGCACTACAAGGAGGGGCTTCAACATGGAGCGTATAAACGGTTTAATCGCGGCTCTTCCCTGGAAGAGGAGGCCTACTATAAGGAAGGGAAACTGGATGGTCCTCGGAAAACCTATTACCCCAATAAGCCCGGTAAAGTACAGGAAGAAGTACACTATAAAGCCGGTGTAAAAGATGGTCCATCCAAGTGGTTTGGACCCAACAGTAACCTGATTGCCGAATACTCCTACCGGAATGGGAAATTTAATGGGGTCAATAAAACCTATTACGAAAGTGGTACCTTGATGATTGAGGAGGTCTACGAAGAGAATATTCCTGTGGGAACCTATATGGAGTACTGGGAAAATGGCAACCTCAAACAGAAGGGCGATTACAAGAATGGCTTGAAAGAGGGGAAGTGGATCTCCTACGACAAAAATGGGAAGGAGATAGAGCGTGTCAAATATCACAAGGGAGAGAAAAAGTAAATTTCGGATGCGAAAGATTATCAATCCTTACGATACCCTCCCCGGAAGCCACTGTTTTGGGTGTAGCAAGCAAAACCTGCAAGGACTACAAATGGAGTTCTATGAAGAGGGGGAAGAGATCATCTCCCGGTGGACACCCAAGAGGGCCTTTCAAGGCTATAATAACGTATTGCACGGGGGAATTCAAGCCACGCTGATGGACGAAATTGCTTCGTGGCTTGTGTACGTGAAGATGTTGACGGCCGGGGTTACCTCCAAACTTGACATCCGCTATAAAAAGCCGGTTCCCATCGATCAAGGAGCCCTTGAACTGCGGGCCAAAATCAATGAGGTGAAACGAAACCTTGTCTTTATCAGCATTGTCCTATACGATGCTGAGAAGAATCTCTGCTCCCAGGCGGAAGCCGTCTTCTTTACCTACTCCCGGGAGTACAGCCAAAAACATCTGGGCTATCCCGAAAACCCCAACCTCTATGAGGAGGAGGCGTAAAAGGGGAGCGCGTTCGTTGTTGTTAAATATGATTACTTTCTTTCTTGTGCCTCCTCATCGGGGCATCGGCATCTATGTGCTGTCGTCTCATTGTCACATACACGTATAAAGTCAAAAGAAGATCTTCCCGGTAGCAATAACATTAAGTCGGGGTATGCTTAAGGCGGGAGAGCGAGAGGCATACATAGAGTGCCTGTCCATAAAGTCAGCGTTTTGAGAAGAGGCTGTTGGCTAACTTGATTGCCTTAGGAGTGGGGTGAAAAAAAATACCCACCTACAAAAGCAGGCGGGTATTTTTTTATCTGTTCTTTTTTATAGCTTTTCGAACAGAGGGATATCATTTACTGTTTTTCAAAAGTCCACGTAAGGGCATTTGTATCTACGGTAAAGAGATAAGAGCCGCCCTCAGGAAGCTCAAGGTTTCCGGCAGCGCCATCAGCAGAGAGTGTACCGGCTGTTTCGCCTGCACCATAGTTTGTACCGTCCCAGTTGGGCTGTGAGGTGAATTTGAAAAGAATGGTTCCTTCTCCGGTGATATCCACAACGCCGGAATAAGTACCGTCATTTTCAGGATCTACAATAGTTGGAGCAGCTCCTGGATCCCATCCTTGATAGCTTCCGGGCAGCCACAATTTAGCCGGCTCACCGGCAGCACTTACCGTAAGGGTGTAGGTCTCAGTCATGGCATCAATAACCAGTTCCAGACGATATACGCCATCCACTTTGGGAACAAAGTTACCGTCGCCATTGGTTTCAAAATCTTCAGCGTTGGCACCGGCCATATTAACCTCGTTGTAACCTATAACTTTGCCGTTCCAATCCTGTCCTTCCCGGATTTTGAAAGAGCCCGAAGGGGTAACTTCTACGCTCTCCCATACCCAAGTGTAGACAGTCTCATTGCTTACTGTGGGGAGTTGGAAAAGAACTGTCTCATCCCAGTTATGCTGTTCTCCGTCCATGATCAAGCCATTACCCACAAGACCCAATTGGAGCTCGCTGTAGTCAATAACTTGCACGTCTCCTGTTTTCTCAAGAGAAGCCGTTGTACCGTTTTTAAGATCCCAGGTTACTGTAATGGTATAGATACCGGGAGTCTCATTGGAGATGTTGTCACCACCGGGAACCAGTGCATTCACGGCACCACCAAAGTTTGCATTCACCTTGATACCTTTCTTTTCGTTGCCCAGATCAAAATCGGGATCAAGAATCACTTTCCAACCGTTGGAGTAACGGAATTTGAAATCGGCTTTGGTAAGTACGATATCGGTTCCTTTAAATACCATTGTATTCAGGTCGAAGCCTTGACATGCCAGTTGTGTGCTTCCGCTCCATCCACCGGGAGTAGCGGCACCAATCACACCCCATTCTACCCGGGAAATGGTAACGATACCCACTTCACTATCATAAGCTACGTGGTAAAGTCCCTCTTGGGGAACCGTAAACATCTTGTCCGTCTCAGCAATCGCTCCCCGTTGGAGGCCCAACGTAGGCTCATCGCCATCCAGCTCCGTAACCTCTGCAAAGTTATCACCAGGGCCATAAACAGTTCTTTGATCCCCTTTAACCACTACGATGTTAAATCCACCGGTAGCCTTTACGGCAATATACTTCTCCAGTAGGCTCGCACGGTCTTCCTGCAGCACCTCATTACGGGCAACGGTCATCCTGCCCTTGGCATCAAACTTGGTTAATGCAGTTGCATTCCCTTTGATGTAAGTTCCATCCAGTACAATATCTTCCTCTTCTGGCTTTGGGTCTTTACAACCCACAAAAATGGTTGCCACCGCAAGCATCATAATCCATAAAGCGCTGGACATGTTAAAAAAATTTCTTCTTTTCATAGTTTTAGTTTTAGATTAAACGTATTGTTTCCAAATGTAAGTTCTTTTATAGGGAGTTTTACCTCCCTTTGATTTTTGTTAAATTAGCTTCCAAGGTTGGGGTTTCCATCAATAGCCCATTGTGGAATGGGGAAGGTATTCTTGTCATCTCCATGGGCATCTTTCTCCCACCAACCATTGTTCCACCTGTTGAAGCGGATCAAGTCTTGACGACGATGACCCTCCACAAACATCTCTCGGCCTCGCTCTTCCAGAAGTTGCTCCAGGGTACAGCCACTAAAGGGGGCAACCCCGGCTCTGGTACGAATGGGATTCACCCATTGATCCCCATTGCGTCCCAACCGAATTTCCGTTTCTGCTTTCATAAGATAGAAGTCTGACAATCTGAATAACGGAAAATCGTTGGATAAATTCTCCTTGGCACCCATTTTTATCTCATATTTACCAATTCTTGCTCCGGATGTCCTGATCTCCAGTGGTGTATAATTGTCTCCCATGGAGAGTTCCGGGAGATAGGGGTCAATAACCAACGGCTCTCCGGTAACACTTTCAATAATCTCTGATCCATCGGCCGCGTATTGAGGACCCCAAATGAAGTGGGCTTCTCTACGAAGATCCTCCTCTTGATAGAGGTCGAAATGGGAGGGCACTACGGCAAAACCGTTCCAAGGGCCCACCGGCATGTTAAAGGTCAAGTTGTGTTGGTAATGCAATGTCCTCATGTGCAACCGGAATCCGGGAAAGTCGTTCTCATCGTAAGGGATGGAGAAGATGATCTCCGGAGAGTTTTGGTTTTCTGTAACAAAGGGGGCTCCCACACTGCCGGAAAGCCGATAGGGGCCATTGATCACACTATCACAATACATTCCTGCCTTTTCCCATTGGGGCGTTCCGGTATATACCTCCGCATTGAGGTAGAGCTTGGCAAGAAGGGCGTAGGCCATATTTTTGGTAGCCATGTATTTGAGGTCTCCACTGTTCAGCAGCGGAAGGTTCTTGGTTACATTTTCCACCAACTGCTCGTAGATATCGGCACGCTTGGTCTTTTCGGGCTGCGCACTCTCTCCCAGAATCTCTGTTACATAGGGCACATCCCCGTAGTTATCCATAAATAGGTAGTAGTAGAAAGAGCGAAGGGTCTCCAACTCTGCAATCTTTGCCAGAATCTGTTCGCTGTCGCCAATCTTTTGTAACGACTCAATGGTTCTATTACACTGGTTAATACCGTTAAAGAAAGCACTCCACATCCTATTGACACTCTCCGTATCATTGGTCCATGTATGGGTATGCAGATCAACCCATTTTCCTCCGTCATACCAGTCTGCACCACGGGTGGGGCCACAAAGCTCATCGGAGCTGATCTCCTGGGCTAAAAACCACCATCCGTTGTCGTCGGCCATGTCCTGCAACGGTTTGTAGGCATTCACGGCCAGTGTTGCCACCTGAGCCTCATTCTCCGGATATAACTCGGCAGGAATTTGATCGTAAAATGTTTCATCCAATTTGGTACATCCGGTGGTGAAAATGATTCCGGAAAGTACCGCCACAATTATGCAAATATTTTTTATGCTATTCATGATTCTTCCTCCTTAAAATGTAGCGTTAATACCCAATGAGATCGTTCTTGCGTTGGGATATACGTTGTATTGATCCCATCCATAGGCAAGGTTGGCGTAGTAGATCTCAGGATCTTGTCCCGAGTAGCCGGTCAATGTAAAGACATTGTTGGCAACCACATAGGCCTTTAAGTTCTTAATCCAATCAATTCCTCTTACGTTAAAGTTGTAGCCCAATGAGATCACATCCAACTTCAAGAAGGTTGCATTCTCAAGGTATTGGGAAGCAATAACAGCAGAAGAGGAACGGCCTTGTGCTTTCCACTCCAGGGCCTCTTCCACCGCGTTGAGCTCAGGAAGATCCAGCGTGGCATCCATAAACATCTTGGTGGCATTGTATTTTTTATGACCAATCATAGAGCGGAAGGCAATATTCAGATCCCAGTTTTTCATAAAGGTGATGCTGTTAGACCATCCCAACTCCACAATGGGGTTGGGAGAACCCACAAATTCCCGTTTGGCATTGGCCAACTGATCAGTGTAACCACCGCTAACCGACCGGAAGATAAAGCGCCCGGTAGTCTCGTCAATGGTTACAATTTCGGGAAGGTAGAAGGCACTCACCTCATGACCTACCTTATTGTTTACAATGTAGAAGGCATCACCGACCACACCACGGCCACTCAACCAACCATTTTTTGCGCCGGCATCCTCACCCCCGCCGGAGATAAGCTCTTTCCACTCCGAACGGTTATGGGTTGCTGTTAACGAGGTCTTATAGGTAAAATTGGGCTTGTTAACCACATAGGCCTGAAGATAAAGTTCAACGCCTTGGTTCACAATATTACCGGCGTTGTCAAAGGTTGTGCGGGCAACATTTCCTCCTCCCAATGCGGTGGGGCGGGGGTAGAGCAGGTCAGTAGTGTTCTTGTGGTACAACTCCAGACTACCGTTGATCTTGCTGTTGAAAAGGGCAAAGTCAATACCGATATTGGCCTCACCGGTGCGCTCCCAACGAAGGTCATCATTTTTGTTGTGAGAAGGGGTAAAGGTAACCACCTGCTCCCCATTTTCGGGATTGGTTGCTAAGCCGGTGGGGACATAAGTTACCTGGCTATACCCCGAAGCAAAGGCCTGGTTTCCGGAAACCCCGTAACTGGCCCTAAGCTTCAACTGATCCAACCACTCCACTCCGGCCATGAAATCTTCGCTGTGAATATTCCAGCTGGTAGAAACCGTGGGGAACCATCCCCATTTGTTATTCTTTCCAAACTTCGATGATCCATCACGACGCAAACTGGTGGAGAGGTAATACTTGGAAAGGTAGTTGTACTGAATCCGGCCAAAGAAACCAATCAACTTCTCGCTGTTTTTATACGAACCCACATCGCCATAGTGTACCTCCGTGAAGGTGGCCAAATTGTTGGCACCGATAAAGGGCGATTGAGGGTTTTGTGCCTGAGCATTAAAGCCGTTGAAAATAGCTTCTCGGTAAGAGTAACCTCCAAGCATATTCAGGTTATGCTTGTCGTTGATACTTCTAACATAAGTAAAGTAGGTCTCCATTTGACGCTCTGTATGGTTTCTGTATGAACGGCTTCCCCAACCATTATCGGCAGAAGCATAAACGCCCTTGGGACGGAAGTAGGTGAACTCCTCATCGTTGCGGATATAGCTTACCAAAGTAGTACCGGTAAATCCCTCAAAGAATTTGAAATCAGCTTTCATGCTTCCAAGGTACCTCTTGGCATCACGTATGTTGGTGATCATGTCAATGACCGCAACGGGGTTTTCATAGTTAAAAACCCTCTGGGTATGATCATACTCGCCATTGCTGTCAAAAACAGGATCAGTAGGGTTGCGGGTTAACGCTTGAAAGATAATATCATCTTTATCGTTTCCATCATAGGATTCATAGTCGTTCTTCTCAAAGGCAATGGCAATGTTTCCATTGAGTGTCAAACGATCGTCAATGCCTTTGTGGGTGATGTTCATTTTAGCTGTGGTACGCGCCTTGTCCGTTCCCTTCATCACACCGGTCCAGTCGGTATTGGAGACCGAGGCACGGTAAAAACTGTTCTTTGTACCTCCGGAGAAAGCTAAACTATTTTCAAGGGTGCTTCCCATGCGATATATCTCATCCTGCCAGTCGGTATTGGCCCCTCCGTCATTGAAAGTAATGCCATACTGGTTGGCATAGTCACGAATTTGATCTGCGGAAAGAAGGTTTACTCGTTTCGCAATCTTTCCTACGGAATATTTGGAAGAGAAGAAGACCTCTGAGATCGCCTCATCGCCATCGTTTTTTCCTTTTTTTGTATTGATAATGATGACGCCATTGGCTCCTCGTGAGCCGTAGATGGCTGTGGAAGCGGCATCTTTCAGGATGTTGAAGTTCTCAATATCTTCCGGTGCAATGGTTGTTGGATCGGCACCGGGGATCCCATCGATCACATAGAGGGGGTCTGATGAGGCCGTATAACCTGAAGCTCCCCTAATTCGCACGGAGAACCCGGCATTGGGATCCCCTCCCTTTTTGGCAATGGAGACTCCTGCCGCTTTTCCCTGCATCCCTTGAATAGGGTCGGTAAGGTTTCCTCCGTTTAGCTCTTCGGCTGTCACATGCGAAACCGCTCCGGTTTTATCCGTCTTTTTCTGTACCCCATAACCAATAATGACCACTTCATTGAGCAACTCTGAATTGGGCTCCAGGGCCACGGTCAGCGCCGTTTGATCTTCCACGGTGACCTCCCTGGAAAGGAATCCCACATAGGAGACCTTGAGAATGGTTCCAGGGGCTACCTCCAGGGTAAAGAAACCATCAAGATCCGTAACTGTTCCCTTGGTGAGGTCATTGGCATTTTGTACCGTTGCCCCTATCAAGGTTTCCCCATCGGCCGCACTGACAACTTTCCCCGTTACAGTGATCTTTTGGCCGTAGCTGATCGCACTTGCCATAACGAGTAGTAACGTTAGCAGTACAGCGAGTTTTCTTCTTAAATGTACCATAATGAATATTTGTTTAACAATTCTTTCAAATAGGATAAATTGATCGGTTTAGCGTGTCTGTAAGCAGAGATCGAAAAAGATACAATCCCAGACAAATATAGGGAATCTTTCTGAGAATATAGAAATGGGTAAATGTGACGTTCTCTAATGCCGCTGAAACCGAAAGTTCAAAACGCCGTTTATGGACGGACGCTAGTTCGTATCTATCCATAAAGTCAACGTTTTGAGAAGAGGCCGTATAGAGACGGACACTAATTAGTGCCTGTCTATAACGTCAGCATTTTGAGAAGAGGCTGTCTAGAAAGTTCGAATTCGAGGCTTGCGAAGGCTGAAAAATGTGAGTTTACTGGGGTAAATGACCATTTTGAAGA